>Ga0206127_1000013_pt1 | contig 237501 bp, 199 predicted proteins | sample Helgoland_Spring_6_FD_148646 | JGI IMG/M metagenome (GOLD analysis project Ga0206127, IMG submission 148646) | Pelagic subsurface seawater microbial communities from Kabeltonne, Helgoland, North Sea - Helgoland_Spring_Bloom_20160419_1 | ecosystem: Environmental > Aquatic > Marine > Epipelagic ...
CGCTTTTTCTTCATGGTAAGACTATTTTGATTTGGTCAAATTGTACTATGGCATTTTGAATCCTTTTTGATATTTCAACAGGACCCAAAATTTCAATAATTTTCATTAAATCAGGTCCGGACCCCTCGCCCATGATGGATACTCTCAGCAATTGAAGCACCTTTCCCGGATTCATTTGGATCGACGCCATAGTTTCTTGAAATAATTCATGTGCACTGTCACCATTAATTTCAAACAAAACAGCCAGTTTATTGGCATATGCATTCAGCGCCATTTTACTTTCTTCATTCCACTTTTTATGAATCACTTTTTGATCATATGATTGAGGCTCATGAAAAATGAACTGGGCTACACTGGCAAACTCTTGAGGAAAAGTAACTCTTTGAATAAATAATTCTACAATCTGTTTACCTAGTTCGAGAGAGCACTCAAGGTCGTAAAGGCTATGTATATCTTTTATTAGTTTAAGTGCAAGCACTTCAATCTCCGTATTTTTTAGATAATGCTGATTGAACCATTTCGCTTTATCGAAATCAAATTTTGTACCCGACTTACCAATGCGCTCAATGGAAAAATTTGCAATCAGGGCCTTTAGATCAAAAATTTCTTGATCCCCACCTGGATTCCATCCCAACAAAGACAGAAAATTCACTAATGCATTTGAAGAGAATCCCATTTCTCTAAATCCTTGAAGAGTCTCTCCCGAAGTAGGATCGGTCCAATTAAGTGGGAAAATTGGAAATCCTCCCTTATCTGCTGCTCTTTTACTCAGTTTTCCATTGCCATCTGGTTTCATGATCAAAGGCAAGTGTGCGAAATCTGGCATGTCTGCCTCCCAATTAAACGCTTCATATAGCATAACATGAAGCGGAGCTGATGGGAGCCATTCTTCTCCACGAATAACATGTGTGATTTTCATTAAATAGTCATCTATGACATTGGCTAAATGATAGGTAGCTAGTCCATCAGATTTTAAGAGTACCTTGTCATCGAGAGTTGAAGAGTGAACCAATACCCAACCCCTGACCATATCATGGAATCTGATTTCTCTTTTATCGGGCATTTTGAAACGTACCACATAAGGTATCCCTGCTTGTATTTTTTCCTTCACTTCTTCCTTTGAGCAAGTCAATGAATTCTTCATGATCTTCCGTGAAGCGGAGTTATAATTAAGGTTTAATACGCCTGCAACTTTTAATTTTTCGCGCATTTGATCAATTTCCTTAGGTGTATCAAAGGCATAATAAGCCTTTCCTTCATTAATCAGCTGTTGTGTATATTTTTGATAAATGTTTTTCCTTTCAGATTGCCTGTAAGGACCGTAATCACCTCCAATATCCGGACCTTCCTTGGGGTCAATACCACACCATGAAAGTGTTTCTTTAATATAGGCCTCGGCTCCAGCGACAAATCGTGCTTGATCGGTGTCTTCTATTCGTAAAATAAAAGTACCTCCCATTTTTTTTGCATAGAGATAATTAAAAATAGCTGTTCTCAATCCTCCGATATGCAATCCTCCCGTTGGGCTAGGCGCAAATCTTACCCTTACCTGACTCATATATAACGCTAGTTTCTTATAATCTTAATGTACTGAGGCAATACATGAAATCTCAATGTTTCCATTTTTCGGTAATTTTGAGACTTCTATAGTCTCGCGAGTAGGAGGATTTTTGCTAAAGTATTTTCCATAAATTTCATTGATCTTCACAAAATCATCCATATTCCTTATGAAAATACTGCATTTTATCACCTTAGAAAAATCAGTTGACGCTTCCTTAAGTATCGCCCCTAAATTCTCCATCACCTGGGTAGTTTCTGCTTCAATACTTCCTGTTATTAAATCTTGTGTTTTGCTGTCAATAGCCACTTGACCTGAGACATAAAGTAGACCATTCACCAATACCGCTTGACTGTAAGGGCCAATGGGATCTGGTGCATTTTCTGAGTAAATTATTTTCATAATACTTGATTTGATTTAACAATTAGTTCTCCTAGCCATAAAGATAACGATCTCGAGTGAGCTAAGGCTCAAATGAATTGGAAATTTGATTGAGGGAATCCTAGTTAAAGAATCCATAGATTTCACAGATCACAAAAAGTGCGACTTGATTGAGTCTTGGAAGTTAAGCTATAACTTAAGTTTATAATCACGAGCAGAAGTCAGATTCTTAAGATTTACTCCACCGTGATACTTAATGGTTTGATAGTCCAGTACCGTTTATAAATTTATTTTTTGGTCAGAAAATCTTTCAAAAAAAGAAAAACTCATTAGGACACATCCAAATGAATAAATAATATACTGAATCACTTGGTGGGGAAAATAATTTCTAATAAGAAAAGTTATCACTATTAGACTAATTGAAATATAAAATATTTTCCTATTTAAAATTTTCATGTACTTCATTTACACAAAATATTAATTTTTTATATCACCTGAAAAAACTATTAAACCTCACTCCACTGCAGGAGATTAATTTTCTGTGTTCGTTAATCTTACTCCACAGTAACGGTAATGTAGGGAAGGTTTGTGATGTATTGGAAAGGAACTTTGTTGGTTACGATTTAAATAACTATTTAAGTTGAAAAATTACTTTAAATTATCTTCTACTAACGTCATGGATAAACTGCGTTTTGATGCAGTTTAGGTTTTGTTACCACACGTTATTCCTTGTTTATTTGTTTTATCACATAATCCAATTGACTGTCTTTCTTGTTAATTAAGTCCTTTACTGTCAGCGGGATTTCGATATCAGGCATTATTCCACTCCCTTTTTTTACAGTTTCATCTTTTGTGTAACGACTAATTTTGACAAATGAAATTAGTACTTTAATTTTTGAATTTGGTAAAGTATAAATTATCGGATAACCTCCTGTTTGCGTATAGTAACTCCCACCTATTTCTTCTCCAACTAATGTAATTCCTTGATTCTTACAAAATAGTGCAAAGCTCGAACCAGCTGAAAACGTTTTTCCTCCAATAAGAACATATACTTTTCCTTCAAACCTTTTTTTGTTTGGAATCATAAGGGGCTCATTTTCGTCCGTTGTTGATTTCCATCCATTTTCTGTCTTCTCGGTATTTTGGTAATATTTTTTAAAAAAAGTCTCGTAAGTATACCCATTGACCAAATTTTGACTGTATTGTTCTTCTGGAAGGATATCAGTAGTGACGTATGATGATACCTGTTGTTTAAAAGGTTCATTAGCTATATAAGAGAATGCCTTAATAGTATTTAAAGGGTACCCTCCCTCATTCTGCCTAATATCAATGATAAGATTTTTTACTTTCTTTCTTTTGATATTTTTAAAAATATCTACTAAAGCTAGTTTAAACATCTCTACATCCAAATTGAAGGTATTTAGGATTAAAACTGCTGTTTTAAGTGAGTCTATAAAATATAGGTGAGGACCTTTTTCACTCAATGTCTTTAGTGCTAAAAATGAGTTTCGTTTCGTAAATCGCTTGCCTATACTTTCAAAGGTTTGGCTCTCAATAGTATTTGTAATAACTTCATTACTGGAAGTTTTGTATTCGACTTGATAGGCAGGTTTAGCCCCAAACTCATAGAAGTGCAGAATACCAAATTTCATTTCTATTTGACGGTCTTTTTTAGTTTCGTTGAATCCATCTGAAGGAGCATATTTCATTAACCTGTCTCTAAGTTCCATTGCGTTCACTCCATCTATTGAAATTATTTCAGAACCTACTGGAATGTCAAAATCATCAGTATCGGTATATAGCTTTTTATTGATTATTTTTAACCATAGTGGAAAAAGGTTAGGCACAGAATCAAGCTGCGGTCTCATAACAATTAAGTGCCCGTCTCCAACGTAATCTGTCAATTCGGTAATAGATTTATATAAATCATTGTTGTCGCCAATTGTCGTTATTTTATTCTCTTCAAAGTCCGTGAACAGGCTGTCCCATTCAGATTTAGAGGTGTATCCATATAAATTGGGGTGTCCTTTTGTTAAAACATTTTTTAGAATCTTGTAATCCTCCAAAACCTGCTCATTGGTGAGTCGTTTTTGACCGAGAGCTATCAATGGCAATAGGATGGTTAGAAATAATATTTTGATTTTCGATTTCATTTAATGTTGTAACGAGGGGATAAACATATTATGTTTATTCTTCCTATGGATTTCAAATTTACAAAATTTAAAATCGTTTAGTTTAGATTAATAAAAACGTTAGAAGTGATTGGATAGTGATTTAATTTATCATCACTTCCCCCAAATATTCTCCCATTTAAATTCATCTGTTTCTGATTCTTGGGTTATCTTCTGAGGTTTATTGATGGTATGTTATCAATGTATCGATTTAGGTGAGAACTTCTTACATATCTCTTATATGGGGTTATTTGAATCATTGATAGTTCTTTCTCTTTTACCAATTTCTCAAAGTGTTTCCTGATGATTTTTAAGGTTTCCATAACCTCATATTTGGTTAGCAATCTATCGTTCATTTTTTAACTCCATTCTTAAATATTTCTTTTAATCTTTTTTGTTTCTCAATTGGTAATTCTCCAATCTTATCCTCTAAATAGTTTGATGTTTTTGAAATAATGGATTCTCTATACCTTTCATAACTCACAAATACATCAATTAAGGATGTAGTAGTATCAAATATTTTGTCAGGTGGTAAATGATAACCTATTTCCTTTGTAAATTGATATAAACTACTCATTTACTCACCATGTAGTTGACCTGAATCTTTCTTCATAATTGTATCTCCTTATTATTTAATAATTAACCTTTGATGAGTGTTTCTGATTCTCAGAATCATCTCATCGTTTCAGTTTACTTGTTAACTGAAATATTGTATCGGTTGATAACCTAATACACCAATCCCCTTAAAGGATTTTTACTCCCTCAGAGAACTTTAAGTCTCAATTAATAATGTAGATTTCCTCAGACCAGTTCGTTGTCACCCATATCTGATTTATACTACAAATCTTTCGACCCTATCGGTGAACCTCATCCATTATGTTTAGATATTATTTCAATCCTATAGATTACTAACCGACGTCTGACCCATTAACATTACGAAATATCGTTTAAGGATTTGAACCTCTTCGATACTGGGTGATAGGTGTTTTACCCTTTGTTGGACACCTGAGTCTGTGGTAACTTCTTACCACTTTCATTCATATATAAATATGATTTCACAATTAATAACACTAAGTTTTCAGAGATTTTTTTATTTGACAGAAAAGGTGTTAAAGGGTGTTAGATTTTATGGTAAATTATGGAGATAGGGTAGTGATGAGGTGAGTTTACCATCAATAAGAATTAGAAAATTTGTATCCTACAATTCACCAAAGATTTTTATTTAAGAGGTAAATGGTGAAATAAAGAATTTAAATATTCCATTCTTATGGTTTTTGACTCTAATAAAGTCAATGGAGAAGAACAAGTTAAGGTGATTTTATATCCATTTCTAAAGAAAACATGTTGTTGGTTTGAAATGACAAATGAAAAATCTTCAAAAAGTCTTTTGAAGGTAAAGTCGATTTTAATTGACTCTATATTATGAAGATAACTTTTCATGACACTAATACTTTTAGGGTTAATATTCAATCCTTGTTTTTTAAATCCAATTTCTAATTCATTTGTGAATTTTTCTTTTCCATAAGAATCTATAAATAAATGACTATTCATCTTAGAATATTTTTCTATTTTTTCAAAACCAACAGAAACAACTAAAGATGAATCCTCCTGAAACGTTCTAAAAATATTATTTTCTGTAACACCATAATCATGTTTCCATTTTGGTGGGACTTTACATGAAAATGAAAATTCATTATTAATATAAATTCTTTTTTTATCGTCAAAATAATCAATGTCTATTTGGTTATTATTTATCTCCTTAGTTATTTTATTCTTAAATGTAGATTTATCAAAATAATCAATATTTCTTTCAATTTCATATTGTGGTAATCCATTTAAATAAACAGTTTTTAGTACCCAATTACCATTTCTGTCATTAGAGTATTTAGTACTTTTTAATTCTTTTTTTTGATTTCTAGAAAATAATATGTGATTTTCAACAGTAAGTTTCTCTGAAATTTCTTGAACTAGATTACCTAATTCATCATATTGATAAAAATATTTTTCTCTTAATTTATACGTTAAATCATCAAAAATATTTTTTTCAATGATATTTCCATTTTTATCATATATACTTTCATAGGGGAAGTAAATCCCAAAAGAAGAGTATGATTTTCCTTTTGTAATTGAATCAAGAATAACTTGATTTAAATTATTATATCTTAAAGTCAATTTCTTATTCAATTCTCCAGTTTTATTAAAATAAGAACTTTCAATTAGATTTCCTTTGGTATCATAATCAAAAATTATTCTTGATTGAATAGTATCATCATAAAATTCTATTTCCTCAATTTTTTCTCCTAAATTATTAATTTTAAATATTGTGAGTTTATTAGAGTTCCTTTTCTTCCCATTTAGAATGGAACTAGATATTTCTGATTTTAAAACTAAATTATTTAGACTATCGTATGAATAATTAATTAAAGTTGAGTTGTTTTTAGTAATAAAACTACCTTGAATTTTATTTCCTTTTAAGTCATATTTGTATCTCCATATTCTTTTACTGTCATCAGAAAGTGAAGTTTCTTCAATCAAATTTCCAAAATGGTCATAATTAAAAGACCATTTATTTTTGATTTTTCCTTGTTCTACATGTTCTGTAAGATTTCCATTTTCATCATATTTAAATGATGAAATTAAACTTGAATCACCACAATTTTTTTGTTCATTTGAATACTTTACCTTAATGTCAATCTTTCTTACTCTTTTATTTCCTTTAGTTTCAATACTATAATAAGGGTCGGGTAAATCTATACAATCATAACTTGAATCTCTTTCACAACTCAATGAAGTTATTGTAATAAGTAATATTAAATAAAGTTTATATTTCACTTAATGAATTTACTTCAATTATTTATTTTTATAGTTCTAATTTAAATAATTAAATATGAAAGTAAATGATAGTTTCAACATGGATAAATGTTTAGATACTCTAAAAAATCACTTTAAGGATTGTACATTTGAGAAAAAATCAGGGGTCATGGGTGAATTCATTGATATTAAAAAAACAAGTTTAGTTGGTTCGAGAATTATTTATCAAAAAAATAAAGGAAAACTAAATATAGGTTCTCGTCCATCAATTTTAAGTACTTTTTTTGGAATATTTTCAAGTTTAAGTACAATGTCTTTTGTAAGTGATATAGAAGAAATATTGAGTTCTAATTTTGAGTCAAAAAATTAATCCATGAATATCAAACCCTGAATATTCATTTGTAGTTGTATTGTATACTTTTTAAACTAATAAACTATTTGTTTCCCTTCAATAGAATTAATATTACATTCAATTTTTGATGAAAAAAATATCTTCAGAAACTATATAAAATTATCAGGTTCTAATTTCAGAATTTAATATTAATGGGAACCCTCATCAACTAAACCAATCGATAGAATCTTTGGATTCTCAATTTTATCTAATCTTTTTATTCGTTTTTCCATCTTAAATTCCAATCCCCATACTTGTTGAGGGGTGAATTTGTCGGTTCTTTGAGGTTTGAAGTTGGATTCATTCATCATATCACTAATCTGATAATAGTAATATCCCTCATCTCTTTTCTTCTTTATGTAGTTGTATTTTTCTATTTGTGATGAGGTGAGTGGTAGTACCCAAAGTTTCGGAGATGTTACTTCTATATCAACCAATAGATGAGGGATTAAATACCCCCTATCAAACTCATTCCACGGTGACAGACTTCGCTAAATTCCTTGGCTGATCAACATTACATTCTCTCATTAGTGCTATATGGTAGCTAAGTAATTGAAGTGGCACTGTAGCCAATAATGGCACCAATAATTCATCACATTTTGGAATCTCTATGTAGTGATTGGCTATTTTCTTTACTTCCTTGTCTCCATGACTTACAATAGCAATAACTTTTCCTTTTCTTGCTTTTACTTCTTGAATATTGGATACTATTTTCTCATAACTCGAATCCTTGGTAGCAATAACAAAAACCGGCATTTCTTCATCTATTAATGCAATAGGACCGTGCTTCATTTCGGCAGCTGGATATCCTTCTGCATGGATATAAGAAATCTCTTTAAGTTTTAAAGCCCCTTCTAATGCCAATGGGAAATTAATACCCCTTCCCAAATAAAGTGCATTGGTTGACTTATGGTATATTTTGGCAATTTTTTCAATCAAATCATTTTCTTTCAAAACAGTTTTTAGTTTCTCCGGAATGGCATTGAGTTCTACCAATAATCTATTAAATCTCTCATTGGTTATGGTCCCTTTCCTTCTGCCAATCATCATGGCCATAAGAGTTAATATTGTTACTTGGGCGGTAAAGGCTTTGGTAGACGCTACTCCAATTTCTGGCCCTGCATGGGTGTAGGAACCGCAATGGGTTTCTCTAGAAATAGAACTGCCTACAACATTACAGACTCCTATTAGTGTAGCTTTTCTTTCATTAGCTATTTTTATTGCTGCAAGAGTATCTGCAGTTTCCCCCGACTGAGAAATAGCTATTACTACATCGTCTTCATTAATTATAGGATTTCTATATCTAAATTCTGATGCGTACTCCACTTCAACAGGTATTCTTGCAATTTCTTCAATTAAATATTCTCCCACCAAGCCAGCATGCCAAGAAGTTCCACAAGCCACAAATATTAATCGTTTTGCATTAATTAGCTTTTCTTCATAATCTAAAATCCCACCCAATGCAACTTTCCCTTGTGAAATGCTAAAACGCCCTCTCATAGAATCTAAAATAGACTGAGGCTGTTCGTATATCTCTTTTAGCATAAAGTGCTCATAGCCACCTTTTTCTAAAGCCTCTAAATGCATTTCTAGCTCTTGTATATATGGTGTTTTATTTTGATTGCCAATGGTCTTTAACTTCAACCCATTTTTTAAACTTATGTGAGCAATTTCTCCATCCTCTAAATAAACTACGTTCTTAGTATATTCTATTATAGGAGTTGCGTCTGATGCGCAAAAGTATTCTCCCTGACCTAATCCCACTACCAAAGGACTTGATTTTCTAGCAGCAATTAACTCATCGGGATTGTCATCGCTTATAACTACAATTGCATAAGCCCCAATTACTTCGTTTAGAGCTAATCTTACAGAATCAAAAAGACTTTGTTTCTCATTTTTATGAATATCACCAATTAAATGAACCAATACTTCAGTATCGGTTTCACTTAAAAATTTATGTCCTCTTTGTTCTAATTCTTTTTTTAAAACAGAATAATTTTCAATAATTCCATTGTGCACAAGGCTTATTTTTCCATTGCTAGATTGATGAGGATGTGCGTTTACATTATTAGGAAGACCGTGAGTTGCCCATCGCGTGTGTCCAATGGCAAGATTTCCATTAGTGTCTTTATCGCTGGTAAAATCAATTAGTTCTTGAACCTTTCCTTTTTGCTTGTAAATATTTACAGACTTGTCCTTATGAATTGCCACTCCTGAGCTGTCGTAGCCCCTATACTCCAATCTTTGGAGACCTTTGATTACTACTTCATAGGCATTTTTTTCACCTAAATAAGCTACGATACCACACATAAATATTAATATTTTGTATATGAAATTACTACTTTCGCCTTGTCTTTTTTAGTGGAATTCATTCCATTTAAAACTACTCTATTGGCGGTTATTCCATTTCCATTTGGAAATATTTTTATAGTGTCGTTAATTGCTTTTTCAGCCACAATTTCATTAAGGTGTCTAGTAATATTGAAAGTATAATTTTTATCAACCACATTAAAATTCCCTCCTAAACTACCCTCAAACAAGTCTGGCAAAAACTCATAATCTCCTTCTACATTTTTTCTTGAAATAAATAAGCTAGAAGGGGAAGGATAGTCGTCGTAGAGATAATCCTCAAATGGCAAAATAATCTCAGCTTTATTGATTATCACTGGTTTTGCTATTAGAGAATCAAAACTGGGGATGGCAATTCTTCCATTGATGCCGCCTAATGTCTGAATGAAAAACTGATTTTGACCCAAAGCCGGTTGGTTAACAATATTTTCTATTTCTGTTCCGGTGTAGTCGTGTGTAACTTTATGAAAATATGCACAATTACTATTGATATTGAAATCAAAATCCAATGTATCGTGATCAGAAGAAACTCCGCTAGTATCTCTGTAAAACAACCTAATTCTAGAAAAAGAGTTAAGTAAATTTATGTAATAAAGACCTCCATTAGCTCCATTTGCACTTGAAATTTTTATGCCTTTAAAAAATGTCAAAAATTCATTATCACCGTCGTTTCCCTCTAAAGTAGTGTTTCCAGATTCGTTAACAATTGGTGTTGCGAATTTTTCAATATTTAAAGGAATACCTAAAATTGCTTTATCTACTAAACCACCAGAAAAATAACCAGGGAATAGTGGATCAGATTCAATACTTAATCCATTGGAAATATCTTCTGCCTTGGTAATTATATTGGTTGTGTTATGGTATATAGAATCTTTAAAAATATCTTCATCTAATATTTCAACTATAAATTCTTGCTCTTGAATATCTCCATAATATCCATCTATTGCCAGATATAGCACTACAGAATCCACAACAATATCGTTAATATCTCCATTATCTGGGATAAAATTATAAGATTGTTCTAGTCTTATTTGCGTAATAATTGAGGCATTTACTTCTCCAAAAACAGGATCTATGTAGTTCCCTAGTGGACTAGGACCATTTAATTCATCAGTTCTAATGCTGTCTGAAATAACTGAAAAAGTATGTATAGAAAATGTGTCAGAATAAATCGCTCCTAAAGAATTGGAGTCTGGATTAATTTCAATTCCAAATTCATTGTCTTTTTCACATGAGCAAAATAGAAATACAGTGGTTAATAAACCAACAACTAAAAATAAAAAATTACGTGATTTGATCAATACTGTCTGACTAAGCAAGAACTCCATTTTCACTAAGAACTGTATCATAAAAATCTTGATGTGCATCGATTGTTTGCTCTTCTTCATGGTGTTCAAGTAGTGGTTTTTTAGAGGCATTGATAATCTCCATCAGTGAATTATCAATTTCTGGACTGCAAATTCCAATAGCATCACTCCATTGAACCGCTATTTCATGAAGTTTATTCACTCCTATAGATCCATCAATATCAATTTTTGAAATTGGAATTTCGTCAAATTCTAGTTTAGCATCTAAATTCTTAGAAAATTTAAGTTTTTCGTCATTATTGTAAATGCTGTAAATTACTTTAGCACCTGAAAAATGAGGCTCATTAGCATAAACGGATTTTAAATATACAGGCATTAATGCTGTCATCCATCCATGACAATGAACGATGTCAGGCATCCATCCTAGTTTTTTAACTGTTTCTAAAACCCCTCTGCAAAAAAACATAGACCTTTCGTCATTGTCTTTAAAGTATTTTCCTTTAGCATCTTTGAACAAAAACTTTTTCTTGAAATATTCTTCGTTATCAATAAAGTATACTTGAATTCTAATTTGTGGAATAGATGCAACTTTGATAATCAATGGATGATCGTAGTCATTAACAATTAAATTCATTCCCGATAGCCTAATTACTTCGTGAAGTTGGTGTCTTCTTTCATTGATAACTCCAAATCTGGGCATAAAAATTCTAATTTCTTTGTCCGCCTCATGAACTCCTTGCGCGACTTTCCTTACAAGACTTGAAATTTCTGATTCTATTAAAAACGGATCGATTTCTTGGGTAACATAAAGAATTTTACTTTTTTCCATAACTACTAATCTCCTGCTTAAAAATAATGAGCTACAAAAATATAAAAAAAAAACACATAAAACCAACATTTATAGTAGCTTTAATTCAGTTAATATAAGTAATGCAAGTAGTAAAACAACTCCAAGAACTAAATGAAGCTTTATCTACTGAATCCAACAAGTCGATTGGATTTGTGCCCACCATGGGTTTTCTTCACCACGGACATCTCTCACTAATTAACGCATCGAAAAAAAAAGCGGATTTCACAGTAGTATCTATATTCGTAAATCCTACTCAATTTAATAACCCAACCGATCTTGAAAACTATCCAGTTAGTCTTAAAGAAGATTTAATGACTTTAGAGAAGCAAGAGGTAGATCTTGTCTTTTGCCCGGACTACAACACTTTGTACACTAATGAAAAACCTGTGGATATATCCTTAGGAAAACTAGATAGTGTCTTGGAAGCAAGAAAAAGAAAGGGTCATTTTCAAGGAGTTATTAGAGTTGTGAATATATTTTTTAAACTAATAAATCCCAATTATGCATTTTTTGGTGAAAAGGATTACCAACAGTACTTAATTATTGCCGAATTAGCTAGGGTTTGTTTTCCACAAATTGAAATAATTATGTGCCCTACTCAAAGAGAACAAGTTGGCTTAGCAATGAGCTCTAGAAACAGTAGACTTTCCACCAAAGATTTTGAAAAAGCAAATGAGATATATAGAGTTCTTAAATACTGCAAGGAAAATTTTGATTTTTCCAAAAGAGAGGAATTAGAAAAAACATGTCTAAAAAAATTAGCAGAATTCTCAGAACCAGAATATTTTGAAATTAGACATTCCGACGATTTATTAAACAATGGTGATAAGTTGAAAAGTTGGAGAGCATTTACTGCAACAAACTTGGGCGGTATTAGGTTAATTGATAATATTGCACTCAATCAATGAAAAACAAGCTAATTAAAATCCTAAAGATTTCTCTTCCAATTGCTATTGGAGTCTATCTAACCTGGTATTTTGTTTCAAATTCTACAGAAACAGAAAAAGAATATTTTTTAAAATCCTTATCTGAAGCCAATTATGGATGGGTTTTAGTTGCCTTAATAATAGCTTTTTTTGCACATTTAAGTAGGGCATACAGATGGAAATACCTGCTAGAAACACTAGACTTAAAACCAAAATTAAGTCTCATGTATCACAGTGTTATGATTGGCTATATTATTAATTTAACCATTCCAAGATCAGGAGAGTTGGCTAGAGCGGCCTATTTTAGCAGATATCAAAAAACAAAATCAGATCAAATTTTTGGAACTATTGTCATTGAAAGAGTAATAGATTTAATAATGTTTGCTTTGGTATTTTTTCTTGCGTTTTTATTTCAAGCAGATCAAGAAAAATTTAATGAGCTTAGACAAATATCTAATAGCTCTTCTAATCCATATATACTTCCTTCTTTACTAATTTTTGGAATTATTTTCTTAGGAATTTTAATAGGGTTAAAGAAAGTAAGAGTTAAAGTTTTAAATTTTTTAAAAGGAATAATCCAAGGGGCTACAGCCATATTAAGATTAAAGAATAAAATTGGATTTTTAATTCATACTTTTTTTATTTGGGCTTGCTATGTGTCTATGTTATGGATAACTGCTTTGGCACTGCCAGATATAGAAAATATTACTATTAATGCAGTATTTGCTTGTTTCGTCGCAGGCACAATAGCCATTGGTGCAACACCTGGTGGAATTGGACTTTATCCAATAATGGTTGCATCTGCTTTAATTGAGCTTTACGGATATGACGGTCAAGTTGCTAAGTCCTTTGGAATGCTAATGTGGTCCTCCCAAACAATATTTATGATTTTATTAGGAATAATTTCTCTAGTTGCTATTAAAAAAGAAAATTAGTCTTTTAATTTTGGAAGGCTAATCTCCAATTCGTCAAGTTGGGTTTGGTCAATCTCAGATGGCGCTTCAATCATAACATCTCTGCCCTGATTATTTTTTGGAAAAGCAATAAACTCTCTAATGTTGTCTTTACCACCAAATAGGGCACAAAGTCTATCAAAACCAAAGGCAATTCCTCCATGTGGAGGAGCTCCATATTCAAAAGCACTCATTAAAAATCCAAATTGGGCTTCGGCTTCTTCTTTGCTAAATCCAAGAATCTCAAACATTTTTTCCTGAATTTTCCTATCGTGAATTCTTATAGATCCGCCTCCAACCTCAACTCCGTTAATAGCCAAGTCATAAGCATTGGCTCTAACATTTTCAGGATTGGTCTCTAACAAAGCTAAATCACTAGTTTTTGGAGAAGTAAATGGATGATGCATTGCATGAAAACTATTACTTATTTCATCTTTTTCTAAAAGAGGAAAATCAACTACCCAAACAGGTTTGAAAACTTTAGGATCTCTTAGGCCAAGACGACTTCCCATTAATAGTCTTAATTCATTCATTTGAGATTGAACATCTGATTTTTTTCCGCTTAAAATTAAAAGTAAATCACCAGGACTGGCACCACATTTTTTTGCCCACTCTTTTAAGTTGGATACATCGTAAAATTTATCTACCGATGATTTGAAAGTTTGATCTTCGTTATATTTTACATAAACAAGGCCTCTAGCTCCAATTTGTGGTCTTTTAACCCAATCGGTTAATTCGTCTAATTTTTTTCTTGAATATTCTGCACCACCAGGAACACTTATTGCAACTATAGATTCAGCTTCGTCAAACACTTTAAATCCTTTTCCTTTTGCAAGATTCTCTAGGTAAGACAATTCCATTTCAAATCTTATGTCAGGTTTGTCAGAACCATATTTCTCAATAGCATCTTTGTAAGAAATTACTGGAAATTGTTTTGGGAAGTCTGTTTTTAGAATTTTTTTGAAAAGAAATTTAATTAATCCTTCAAAAGTCTCTAATACTTCTTGTTGATTGACAAAAGCCATCTCACAATCAATTTGAGTAAATTCTGGCTGTCTGTCAGATCTCAAGTCCTCGTCTCTAAAACACTTTACAATTTGAAAATAACGATCGTAGCCACTTACCATGAGAAGCTGTTTAAATGTTTGTGGAGATTGAGGAAGTGCGTAAAACTGTTGCTTGTTCATTCTGCTTGGCACTACAAAATCACGAGCTCCTTCGGGTGTAGACTTTATTAAATAAGGAGTTTCAATTTCTAAAAAATTATTTTGGTGAAAGAAATTTCGAATTTCAATACTCATTTCACTTCTTAGCGCTAAATTTTCTTGTAAAGGGTTTCTTCTCAAATCAAGAAATCTATATTTCATTCTCAACTCTTCTCCACCATCCGTTTCGTCCTCAATTGTAAATGGAGGTGTTTTTGATTCGTTTAAAACAGTGAACTTCTCCACCTCTATTTCAATTTCTCCAGTATCAATTTTTAAATTCTTACTGCTTCTTTCTTTTACAATTCCTTCAACTTCAATAACCCATTCTCGATTTAATTTCCTTGCTTTTACAGAAAGGTTTTTGTCTAATGTTTCGTTAAATGCCAATTGGGTAATACCATATCGGTCTCTAAGGTCAATAAATGTCATTCCCCCTAAATCTCTTGATTTTTGGACCCATCCGCATAATTTGACATTTTGATTGACATCATCAATTCTTAATTGTCCGTTGTTGTGTGTTCTATACATTTTGATTAAAAATATAACTTAATATACTAATTTGACATTTCTTCAATAGCTTTTTTTACATCACTATCTCTAAAAGTATTTAATATGTATCTCGACTGATCTGAGTAGTAGTAACTACTTAATTCTACCATTAAGCTCCATTTTAAATCTGAAATTTCTTTGGGGGAATAACTACTAATTTTTTCACCATTTTTCTCTAAATATCTTTCTAGTTCTTTAATTTCTACTTTAAAATTATTGTAATAATCTTTGGTGTCTGATGTTTTTGGATTCGGAAATTTTTCGAAGTAACTAAAACAGAAATCTCTCCATTTTCTAGTATAAATAATATTGTTAATGGCCTTGCTATATCCCAGGGTATCAATTGGCGAATAAACGTTTGGCAATATCCCCCCTTTGAAAATGCCTTTGTCAAAAATAGAGTCATTTTGTGTGAGCTCACCACTTTCTATTCTTTCTAAAATATCATTGTCGTAGTCAATATTATCTCCATAAGGCTTTTGTATACATTTTCCAGATGGCGTATAATATCTCGAGGTGGTTATTCTTAGTTCAGAAGAGTCAGGTAGCATTAATGGCTGTTGTACTAACCCTTTACCAAAAGTTCTTCTACCAAGAATTTTACCTCTGTTATTGTCTTGTATTGCTCCACTAACAATTTCACTTGCAGAGGCAGTAGAACTATTCACTAAAATTATTAATTCTCCATCTTCAAATAAACCCTTAGATCTTGAATAAAAGGACCTTTTTTTTGAATGAGCGCCTTGGGTATAAACAATTAGTTGATCTTTTTTTAAAAATTCATCGGAGATATTTATAGCCTGGTGAAGGTATCCACCACCGTTAAACCTCAAATCAAAAATGAGTTTTTCCATTCCTTGATTTTTTAGTTCATTAATTGCATTTTTAAATTCTAAGTCGGATGAATTAGAAAAAGAACTTAGTTTAATATATCCTATTTTGTTTTTAATAATGGTACTAGCCGATATGGATTTAAGTGGAATAGAGCCTCTTATTATCCTATGTTTTACAATTTCATTATTTGGATTTAAAACAGCAATATTTACTTCACTACCTACTTTCCCTTTTAGTTTTTTTAGTACATCTTCATTTTTTATCCCTACACCAGCAAAATTTTCACCTTCAATTTTAATTATTCTATCTCTCTTTTTAAGGCCAGCTAACTTAGATGGACCACCTTCAATTACATCTACAATTGTAAGTGTATCGTTGTAAATCATAAATCTAATACCTATTCCACCAAAGTGACCAACTAGTGACTCATTTACACTTTGTCTTTTTTTAGCAGGAATAAAAGAAGAATGAGGATCTAAATCTTTTAAAATATTATTGATAGAATTTTCGGAAAGTTCATCAGAATCTAGGGAGTCTACATAGTTGTTCAGTAGATTGTCTAAAACCACATTAATGCTTGTCCATTTGTTTTGGTCTCTTTCTTGAGACAATACTTTTCCCTGATTTATTCCAATCCAGTAGGTTAAACTGGAAAAAAAACCAATAAATAGAACCAAAATAAATAATAGTATTTGATTATTATTTTTCAAGATCTTGTAGTTTGATTTGTTGAATTTCTATTTGGGCTTTCTCAAGAAATTTTAATCCTGAGAGATCTTTATACTTTTTGGAATAAACTAGTCTTTTAATTCCAGACTGGTGAATTAATTTTGCACATTCTTTACATGGAGATAGTGTAAGATATAGCGTGGCACCAAGGCAACTATTTGTGCTTTTTGCAACTTTTAAAATAGCATTGGCTTCCGCATGAAGCACATACCAATTTGTATCTCCATTTTCATCTTCACAGTTGTTGTCAAAACCAGATGGAGTACCGTTAAATCCATCTGAAATAATCATTTTATTTTTAACAATAATAGCGCCTACTTTTTTTCTTTCGCAATGGGATAGATTACCCCATTCAAGTGCCATTTTCAGATAGGCTAAATCATATTTTAGTTGCTTTTCTATGGTATTTTGGTTTTATAGTACCGAAGGTGGGAATCGAACCCACACGCCCTAAGGCACACGAGTTTGAGTCGTGCGCGTCTACCAGTTCCGCCACTTCGGCAAGTGATTGGCGAATTTAGTTTATGTTTTTATTCTAGCAAAATAAATTCATACATGAATCCATAAATGGTGCAGTAATTATTTAATATTTATGGAAATTCAATTACATTTGCAACCCCAATGTCACATAAAGTAAAAATATTAGCATGTTTTGCATCTGAGCCCTTAGCAAAACAAATAGCCAAAAGCTATGGTCTAGAGTTGGGCGAAGTTGAACTTCAAAAGTTTAGCGATGGTGAATTTGGAGTTTCTATCAAAGAAACCGTACGTGGCTGTGACGTTTTTATTATCCAGAGTACTACTCCCCCTCAAGAAAACTTGATGGAAATGTTGCTTATGATAGATGCAGCTAAAAGAGCTTCAGCACATAAAATTGTAGCTGTTTTGCCTTATTTTGGATGGGCAAGACAAGATCGAAAAGACCAACCTAGAGTTGCAATCGGAGCCAAATTAGTAGCCAATATGTTAGTCACAGCAGGCGTAAATAGAGTGATGACAATGGACTTGCATGCAGATCAAATTCAAGGGTTTTTTGAAGTCCCAGTGGATCATTTATTTGCCTCTACATTATTTGCTCCTTATCTTAAAACTAAAGACTTAGATAATCTTATTATTGCAGCTCCTGATGCTGGCGGTTCTAAAAGAGCCAATGCTTATGCAAAGTTTCTAAACGTTGATTTAGCACTATGTTACAAGCAAAGAAAAAAAGCGAATGAAATTGCAGATATGACAATAATTGGAGATGTTAAGGGAAAAGATGTTGTTATAATTGATGATATGATAGATACAGCCGGCACACTTACAAAGTCAGCTCAACTATTTATGGATTATGGTGCGAAATCTGTTTCGGCTTGTTGTACTCATGCCATACTTTCGGGACCAGCACACCAAAGAATAGAAGATAGTATTCTTAAAGAATTGATTGTTACCAATACTATTGAACTTAAAAAACAAAATTCAAAAATAAAAGTGCTTTCTGTAGCAGAGCTTTTTTCTGAAATAATGAAACAGCACATTAGTTTTAAATCTATTAGCAAACATTTTTTGTTTGGCAATTAATAAATAAATAAATAACAAATATGAAAACAGTATCATTGAGCGGTTCTCCAAGAGAGAACGTAGGAAAAAAAGGTGCTAACATCCTTAGAAAAGATGGCAGTGTACCGGCAGTAGTTTATGGAGGAGAGAAACAAATTCATTTCTCAGTTTTAGAAAACGAAGCAAAAAAACTTGTCTTTACCCCAAATGTTTATCAAATAGAATTAGAAATTGATGGTAAGAAATCAAAAGTCATTTTGCAGGAGGCTCAGACTCATCCAGTAACAGATAGAATCTTACATTTAGATTTTTTAGAAATAAGTGATAGTAAACCATTTAAATTAAACCTCCCTGTTAGACTAGAAGGTTTTTCAAAAGGGGTTAGAAACGGAGGGAATTTATCTCAGAATTTTAGAAAATTGAAAGTTATGGGACTTTTAAAAGACATGCCAGATGCTGTGAAAATTGATATTACGCCACTTAAAATAGGTGACAAAATTAGAGTAGCAGATTTGAATATTTCTGGACTTAAGTTTTTTGACCCAGAAAATGCAGTTATTGTTGGTGTGCAAATGGCTAGAGCGGTTGTTCTAGAAGAAGAGGAAGAAGAGGAAGAAGAAACAACTGAAGGAACCGAAGGATCAGAAGGAGCTAGCAAAGAAGATAAACCATCTGAGGAGCCAAAAAAAGATGCATAAATTGACTAAGCCATCATGAAGTTTTTGATTGTTGGGCTTGGGAATATTGGTGCTAAATACGAAAGCACAAGACATAACATTGGTTTTAAGGCATTAGATTTTGTTGCAGAACAATCTAGTGCCTTTTTTACTGAAGAAAAGTATGGTGATATATCTTCCTTTAAATACAAGGGAAAGAATATTTACTTGTTAAAGCCCAATACATTCATGAATCTTTCAGGTTTGGCAGTTAGATATTGGCTAACTAAACTAAAAATAGATGTCAAAAATCTTTTGGTTGTTACCGATGATTTAAATCTCGATATTGGAAATCTTAGAATGAAAAAAAATGGCTCTGACGGTGGGCATAATGGATTAAAGGATATTCAGCAAACACTTTCTTCTAGTCAATATCCAAGACTTAGAATAGGGGTTGGAAATAACTTTCCAAAAGGCAAACAAATTGATTATGTATTGGGGCAATGGACGGAAGAAGAAGATTTGGTTCTCAATCAAAAAATGAAAATAATTAATGAAATGGTGTTAAGCTTTTGTTTTGCTGGTATTGAAAACACAATGAATGCTTTTAACAATAAATAACCTTAACAAGTTTTTAAACTTAAGTTTAAATTAAGCTAGAAATAATTATTTGATTTATTGATTTTAAAAGCCTAAATTGTTTAATCAAACTAAATTTAAAAACATGAAAAAAACAATTAAACTTTTTGCATTGTCAATATGCTTGTTTTCATTCTCAGGATCTGTATTTTCTCAGAGCGTTTATGTAAATGAAACAGATATAAACAAGTTAGATATTAAATATTGTGAATTAAGAGTAGGGCAACCTCTTAACCCAACTAAAGTCAAAATATTTGTCGATTACGGACAAGCTTTTTCTATCAAAAGACAAAATATTATGACTCCCGACAAAAAAATAGTAAAATTCAATAGCCCAATGCATGCTTTAAACTTCATGGATCAAAATGGATGGTCTTATGTAGAGCAGGTAGCTGTTCAGCAAGGAGAGACTACTACGTATAAATATTTGATGATAAAAAATTAAATTAATTTCAAAATAGACCGTGTAATTCAGCATCTATTCCAGAAATTATTTTCCCTAAATCCTCCTGATTTTCGTTGAAATGGTTATTATCAACATCGATAATCAGGAGTTTTCCTTTATCGTAAGTCGATATCCAAGCCTCATATCTTTCATTAAGTCTCTTTAAATAATCTAATCTTATACTTTCTTCGTACTCTCTTCCTCTAGTTTGAATATTTTGAACCAATTTTGAAACAGAAGCACGTAAGTAAATTAATAAATCTGGTGCTTTAACAAAGGATTCAATTAGATTGAAAAGACTAAAGTAGTTTTCAAAATCTCTTGTAGTCATCAATCCCATTGAATGAAGATTGGGAGCAAAAATGTAAGCATCTTCATAAATAGTTCTGTCTTGAATTACCGTCTTAGAACTATTTCTTATTTCTTGAGTTTGGGTAAACCTGCTATTCAAATAATAAATCTGAAGGTTAAATGACCACCTTTGCATTTCGTCGTAAAAGTCCATTAGATATGGATTATCGTCAACATCTTCAAAATGTGTATCCCAATTGTAATGTTTTGCAAGTTGCCCAGTAAGAGTAGTTTTTCCGGCACCAATGTTTCCTGCTATAGCTATGTGCATTCCCTTTTAATTTTAGCTAACTAAAGTAGAAAATAGGAATTAAAAAAAAACATATGTTAATAACTTTTGTTGGTAATTATTTGGATATAAAAATTGAATTTGCGTCAGAATTACCCTTAAGTATGCCTATTATTTCTTCCTGACATTGTACGATTTTGTCATAGCTATTAGTTTGGTAAATAGTATCTAATTTATAGTCTAAATAATTGTAGTTTACAATAAAATTACCGTCATAGCCTATTAGATTTTCTTCTTTTATAATAAGCCCATTAGTTGCCTTAAGATTTATTGTGTTTAAGAGTGACCCATATTGGTCCAAAACAATTATTTGGCTAGAAGTAACCCCATAAAGTTTTTTATTTTTTTCCAGTAGCTTTAATATAGGGAATTGCATATTCGGAAGTATAACAGAAAGATTGCCACTTTTAAATACTACTTCTGCTTGATGATTGATTTTTACAACTTCATTTACATCAATGTCGTATAGCCAAATTCCATTGTCAAAATTGCTGTTTGAAATACAACTTGTTTGGTACAATGCTAACTCATTTAGAGAAATTTCACTTTTTTGTAAAGACAAAGTATTGTCTAGAGCTAATATTATTCCTTGGTCCTTGTAGAAAAGTAAAGGTCTCAAAGGATTACTTATATCTAATTGTGTTATATTTCCAAGTAGTTTGTTACTGTAGTTGTATATCGGAACTCCTTCTATGTTAAACTTAACAAGATTGTCTTTATTTATGTGGTAGATAAATCCATATTGATCAATCTCAATTTTTTCACTTTTAGAAAATAATTTGAATGGTTTTTCATTAATATTTTGTGCATTTGAAATGTTAAATTTTAATGAAAAAACTAAAAACTTAATTACTATTTTCCATTTCCAATATCTCATTTATTTTATCCTTATTTTCATTTATTCTTAGAATTTTGTGCTGACCACCTAATTTATTTTGACTTTCTAACCAGTTGTAAAAAGTATTTTTTGGAACTTCCTTGATAATTGGTTTATTAAGAGGATAATTATTTTCTCTTTTAGATTTGTAATCAATATTAACTTTTTGAAGCTCTATGTCTAAAATACTACTAAAATTTGATAAATCATCTGGCCTTTCACAGAACTCGATTAACCAATAATGAAATCCAATAGACTTATTGCTGTTTTTAAAAACAGGAGCTACAGTATATTCTCCTATGCTACAAAGACATTTTTCTGAAGCTTTATTTATAGCTGTTTCTACATGCTGAATCATTAGTTCTTCCCCAGCAATATTTATAAACTGTTTTGTTCTTCCAATTACCTTGATCTTAAAGGGGTTTATGGATGTAAAAATCACAGTATCCTCTAGCCTGTATCTCCAAAGACCTCCATTAGTAGAAATCACAACTTCATATGGAGTATTTAACTCCACGTCTTCTAAACTCAATGTCAAAGGCTGGTCTTCTTTCCAATTATCTTTAGAAATAAACTCGTAATATATTCCATAGTCAAGCATTAAAAGCATGTCGTCTGCATCATTTTCAGATTGCAATCCAAAAAAACCTTCTGTTGCGTTGTAGTTTTGGTAAAAGTTAATTTTTTTACTGCTTATAGATTCAAAGTTTTTTTTGTATGGAGCTATATTCATTCCACCGTGAAGATATAATTCTAGGCTGGGCCATATTTCATGAATATAATTTAGATTATTTTCTTTAATAACTTCATTCATAATAATTAAAACCCAAGATGGAACCCCTGCAATAATTTGAACATTATCTTTTGAAGAATGCTTTACTATATATTTTAGTTTATCTACCCAGTTTTTTTGCAAAAGACTTCTCACTTTATTTGGAGATCTTCTCCATTCACACCACCAGGGTAAATTTTTCATAATTATGGCTGATAAATCTCCAGAAATAGACTTGTCGTTGCCAGGTAAATGTTTCTCATTCCCACCCATTATTAAGTGTTTCCCAGAAAACAGTTGTGTATTTGGATTGTTTCTATAATAAATCGCCAATAAATCTTTTCCCCCTTTGTAATGGCATTTTTTTAAAGAATCTATGGTTATTGGAATATGTTTAATAGTATTACTACTTGTCCCAGATGATTGGGCAAACCATTTTACTTTTCCAGGCCAAAGAACATTAGGTTCTCCATTTTTAGCTTTTTTGATAAAAGGCTCAAAGTCTTCGTATTTTCTTAGAGGAATTATCGATTTAAAACTACTTGTGTTGTAAACTGAGCTAAAGTTGTTTGAAATCCCAAACTGAGTTGACTTTGCAGAACTAATTAAATTGGAAAGAGTTTGTTGTTGAACAATTTCAGGATTGGACTTGAAATTTTCAATTTCAACCATTCTTCTTTCAAGATACCAAGAAAAAAAATTATTTAGAGGTTTTCCAATAGATGAAATCATTGGAATTATTTATTAACCAAAAAATATTAATCCGGCAATAATAATTAAGGCAATTGACACATAAATATAGCCAATGATTCCTGTGCTTCCGTGAAAATTTTTATCTGATGACATTGTTTTTTTTTACAAATATATAATCATATTAGAAAATTCTTATTTCAAATGGGAATATTGTTTGATATTTATCTTTAACATGTTGACTTTTGACAGTTTTTTTAAAAATAGAATTTATATTATTTATATATTCCATTGCTTCATTACTGCTATTAGTCCCTATTTCTAAAGAAGACAAAAGTTCTAATAGCTCGTCATTTTTTCTCTCAGGTAAATGAATTAATTTGACTTTATTATTTTCTATACCAACCTTATCTGCGGCAAAGTCTATAGCAGATTGTAAACTTCCCATTTCATCTACGAGTTCCAAGTCTAGGGCTTCTTTACCAGACCAAACTCTTCCCATTGCAATATTATGAACATCACTTTTTTTAAGTCCATCTCTTCCCATTGCTACTTTGGTGATGAAGGTATCGTAAATCTGATCAACTCCTTTTTGGAAAGTAGCCAACTCTTTTTTATCTAAAGCATCAAACATAGTGAAAGCAGCGTGTTCATTAGTCTCCACTCTATCAAAAGTAATCCCAATTTTATTTTCTAACATTCTCCCCAAGTTAGGAATCATGCCAAATACTCCGATTGATCCAGTTATTGTATTTGGCTCTGCAAATATTCTATCAGCACCGCATGATATATAATATCCACCAGAAGCCGCTAAGTCTCCCATTGAGACTATTACTGGTTTATTTTCTTTTGTTTTTTCTAAAGATCTCCAAATTACGTCTGAAGCTAGCGCACTTCCTCCTGGAGAATTAACTCTTAAAACAACTGCTTTAATAGTAGAATCTTTATTTGCTTTGTTTATAGCCTTAACTATTGTATTTGAACCCATGTTCCCTTCAGAGCTTTTGCCGCTAACTATAGTGCCAACAGCGTATACAACTGCAATATTCCCTTTTTTAATTCCAAAACTAGAGCCCATAGCCATGGGATTTTGCTTTAGGTTTTTATCCAAATACTTTTTGAAAGAAATACTGTGAATTTTTTCTTCATTATTTACGCCAATATTTTTTCTTATTATAGAATCTAATTGATCTTCGTAAATTAAATCATCCACTAGCTGATGATTCAAACTTCCACTGGCATTATAGCTATATAATGAATCTGCAATTTCATTTAAGCTCTCTAGGGATATATTTCTAGAATCTTTAATGTTGTGCGTCATGTTTCGCCAAATATCGTCCAATAATTTTTTTATTTGAAGCTTATTTTCATTACTCATTTTTTCATACATAAAAGGCTCTACTGCCCCTTTGAATTTATTTCCTTTGCCTCTTATTATTTGTACATCAACATCCAATTTGTCTAAAGCTTTTTTAAAGAACATAACTTCGGATCCTAGACCTCTAAAATCAACCATTCCTTGAGGATATAAATAAATTTTGTCAGCTACACTGTTTAGATAAAAAGCACCCATTGAATAGGTTTCATCATAGGCAATAATAAATTTTCCAGAATTTTTAAAGTCCTTTAAACAGTCTCTTAGATTGTCAATGGTAGACAACCCCATATTTACATTGGGGATTCTCAAAACTATTCCTTTTATTTTTTCATCTTTTTTAGCTTTTTCTAGAACCTTTCTAATTTGATGAATTCCATAGCTTTTGGAAATTGGATTGTTAAAGTCATTAGAAGTTGCTATTCCACTTCTTTCATCAATATTAAAATTTAGATTTAGTTCTAAATAAGAGTTGTCATTTATTTTAAATTTTTCTTTTTCCATAAATGATCCAGCGACAGAAAAAATAACTACATTAATAAGGATAATAACAAATGTACTTAAAACAACATAGGCAAAAATTGATGCCCAGAAAGATCTCCAAAATGGTCTCATAACAATGAATTTAATTTTTTTGTAAAAATATGAATAATAATTCTTTATAATTGTAGAAATAGATAAGTGATTTTAAAATTTACCTTTTTTTAATAAAGTTTTAATAAATTCTATTTATAAATGCAGGAAAATGAAGTTGTAATTTCTTTAGGAACCAATTTAGGGGACAAGTTGAAAAACTTAAAAAATGCATTGAGCAATATTGAAAGTTTTGGACGAATTTTTAATAAGTCTAGAATTTTCTCTTCCGATCCATGGGGTTACGATTCTGAAAATGAGTTTCTAAATATGGGTTTAGTTATTAAAACTTCTTTGGAGCCGATGCAACTACTTAAAAAACTTAAAAGCATAGAAAAACAAATGGGTAGAGGGCCTAAGATGGGCCAAAGTTACCAAGACAGAATAATTGATTTAGATATTTTAATTTACAGCGGAATTATAATAGATAATGAAGAACTTTCTATACCTCACCCTAAAATTAAAGAAAGAAAATTTTCATTACTGATACTTAAAGACCTATTTGAAAATGAATTCATCCCAGATCTAAACGATTTTCCAGACAAAATGCTTTTAAAATGCGTCGATGAATCAAATGTAGTTTTATTCAATGAAAAATAAATATATAGCAATAGAAGGTAATATAGGGGTTGGTAAAACAACTCTAGCAAAATTTCTTGCCAATCATTTTAATGGTTCTCTTTTGTTGGAAGAGTTTGCTGAAAATAAGTTTTTAAAATTATTTTATAAAACAAAAGACTATGCATTTCATTCTGAAATGCAATTTTTATTGGACAGAAGTTTACAAATGAATACTTTTTTTGACCAAGATCATCCAATAGTTTTTTCAGATTTTCATATTGAGAAAAGCTTGGTTTTTTCTAAGATGAATTTGTCCAAATCTAATTATTCAATAGTGGAAAATATCCACCAAAGTTTATTCAATAATTTTCCTAAACCCGATATGTTGATTTTTTTAGATTCAGGTATTGAACATATTTCGAAAAATATCAAATCTAGAAATAGAGACTTTGAAAAAGACTTAGGAATTGAATATTTAGAGAATCTAATTCAAAACTATAATTTTTGGTTAGATAAATTAAAAGTTCCGGTAATTAAAATAGATGCTCAAAGCATCCATTATAACAATGAGAAATTATTGTTGGAAAACTTATCTTCTTTATTGAAATCTACTCTTTCATAGGCTTTTAAAGCTAAAATTCTTGTAGTTGTCAACAATTTAGAGTTCCTATTTTTACATATAGTTGCTTTTTTTTTATAAAATAAAGTCCTTATACTTGCACCAACTTAAAAGTAGATTAAACAAACTCTAATGAAAACCAATAATTTTAACATCAACTACATTGCCATAGTCGCATTGTTTTTTACAATTTTCTCTAGCTGTTCTATGATTAAAGAATTAGAATATGAAGTTACCCAAAACCCATTACATATGAAGGGTGGGGATGTAACGCTTCAAATAAATGGAAAATTTGTCGAAAAAGGTCTTAATGCAAAAGCTGTGGCCGAAATTACTCCAATATTCTTTTGCAAGGACGGAAATGAGATTCCTTTTCAAACTGAAATTTACCAAGGCCCGAAAGCTGCAGGTAATGGAAAAGTGGTTCCTTCTACAGGTTTACCATTCTCTTACACAAGTACCATACCTTATCAAAAAAGTATGGACGAAGGTGAGGTAAAGGTTAAGGTGCTAGTTAAAATGGGTAGCAAAACCGAAGATATCATGAGCCCAAAGATTGCTGATGGAACCATTATCACTTCTAAGCTAATTGTATTAGACGATCAAGTAATTAGCTCTTCTGAATGCAATTTCAAAAGAATAAATTCCTTTACAAAATCTGCAACAATTAACTTTAATAAAGCAAAGCATAATGTTTCGTCCAAAGAATTGAGAGATTCTGATGTCAAAGACTTGTTGGGTTTTATTTCTAGCTCTATGGAAGAGGGTTCTAGAATAGAAGTAAAGTCTATACAGATTAGTTCTTTTGCTTCTCCTGAAGGGGAAGTTGATTTGAATGATAATTTAGCTCAGGACAGAGGAAATAGCACCATGAAGTCTTTAGTATCAAAATCTAAAAGAATGAAATTTGATGCTGGAAAAGAAACTTCTTTTTACAACGTTGTTCCAAAGGGAGAAGATTGGGAAGGATTTAAAACTGAAGTTTCTAAAACTGATAATGAAGACAAAGATTTAATTCTTAGAGTTTTACAAATGACACCTGACTTAAATAAGAGAGAAAAAGAAATAAGAAACATGGCAAAATCTTATGCATTTCTTGAGAAAAAAGTTCTTCCTCAGTTAAGAAGATCTGTTATAACAGTTAGTTACGACCAAGTTGGCTACAGTGATGACGAACTTAAAAACTTAGTTGCTACAAATCCTGATACACTTTCTTTGGAAGAGATTATTCAGGCAACATTGAATGAGCAAGACATGAATACACAACTTAAAAATTATAATAATGCTGCAAGAATATATCCAAATGATTGGAGAATAAAGAACAATACGGGTTATATAATGTATATGATGGGGGATAATGATGGGGCAACAAAATCTTTTGAAGAAGCTCTTGCAATTACAGATAATAAAATAGTAAGTAATAATGTTGCTGCAGTCAAGCACGTGTCAAATGGAAAATCAACGGATGAAATTAAATCATTATTCGAGTCGTCTAATACTACTGAATCAAAGTACAATATTGGCCTTATTCAAATTGAAGAAGGTAAATATGAAGAATCTATTACCTCTATGGGAGATACGAAGTCTTACAATTACGCTTTAGCAAACATTCTTGCAGAGCATTATGACGCTGCCTCAGATGCTATTGACGATTTAAACCTTAAAGACGCTAAGTCTTATTATCTTAAAGCTATTATTGGAGCTAGAACTTCAAATACAGAAATGGTGATGGAGAATCTTAAAATGTCTTTTGAAAAAGATGCTTCATTGAAAGATATGGCTAAAAAAGATAGAGAATTTATAAAGTTTTTTGAAAACTCTGATTTCCTTGCAATGTTTTAGAAATTAAGTTTTTATTATCTATTTCAATGGAGGGCTTCTTAGTCCTCCATTTTTTTTTCCACACGGTAGGGGAAACTTTTTCTAACTACTAAAGTATTTTCAAAAACCTCCTCAAGCTTCATTTTTGAAAAAACAGCGTTATTGTAGTCTTGAAATTTTCCAGAGTATAAAAATATATTTGGAGCTATGTACTCGTCAAATAAAATCATTTCTGGGAAATTGGATATGAATTTTTTTCTTATTTCTCTAACCTTATCTGTTTTTTGACTAACATATAATTGAACAGTATATCCATTGTATTTCCCCTTTTCCGATAAATAATTATTTATGGAGTCAATTTTAGAATCTTTATTCTCTACTAAAATACCTTCATTAGAAAGGTAGTATAATGAATCGGTATATTTTGTATCTAATACTTTTATAGAGTCATGAACTTGTATAGAGTCATGATTTATTGATTTTAATAATTCAGTGGATTGTATATTTAGACTGTCTAGAGCTTCTTTTTTTGGATATAGGGTCCAATCATCTTGTGAATGAAAAGTAGAGCAAATTATTAACGTCGTGTAAAAAAGAATTTTTTTCATATCAAATATCTCTTACAAATTTAATTAAAACTATTTATTGCATTTACACCCTATTGTTTAGCTTTTTAAACCCATCTCCAAACAAGTTATTTAGAAACATTCTAAATTAAGATATTTTGATGACAATTCTTAAAACAATGTGGTCTAAATTATTTTGACATATTACATTTGCTAAAGCTTTTAAAAGGATTAATTTTTATTCAATTTAAATGGTAAATAAACTTATTAAGTTTTCAGTTAAAATCAGTTTAACAATAGTGATGGCTTTTGCTGCATTATCGTTCTTTTCGCAAGATGGTGAAAAGCTATTTAAGGCAAACTGTGCATCGTGTCATAACCCTGTAAAAAATGCCACTGGTCCCAAAATGCAAGGCGTATTGCAAAAGTGGACAGATGCTGGTGAAGAAGAGCTAATCTACCAATGGGTGTCTAATCCTTCCAAGCTTTATAATAGTGGGAAATCTAAAATGGCCAAAGCTATATGGGATTGGTCTCCTACTGCAATGACTCCACAGGGACATTTGTCTAGAGAAGAAGTAGAGTCAATATTTACCTATGTAGATAATTATGCCCCACCTGTTGCGGCAGTTGGTGGTGGAAGTTTAGCATCGAACGATACACTATCAGATGATGCTAATTCATCGGACTATTGGTGGTGGATAATATCATTTATTTTAGTATTTGTGCTGTTTGCTATACTTGGTGTTAGAAGAGAGTTAACAGCTGCAGTCGCTGCTAAAGAAGGAAAAGAATTTGACCCTACTAGTACATTTGCTACTAGTGCTCAGCAGTGGCTTCTAAGAAATTGGTTTGTAACCATGTTGTTGATTGTGGGTGTCGCATTATTTTCTGGAGTTGAGTTATTTGGTAGAGCTTACCAATTGGGTGTTTACGAAGATTATATGCCTTCACAGCCAGTAGCCTATTCACACAAACTTCATGCTGGAAAAATGGGTATTGAATGTAAGTATTGCCACCATTCGGCTGAAAAATCAAAACATGCTGGCATACCTTCTGTTAATGTATGTATGAATTGTCATGCAATTGTTCATGAAGGACCTGAGTATGGCACTGAAGAGATAGATAAACTGCATAAAGCCTCAGGCTACAACAAAAACAAGCAGGCATATAATTTAGACGAATTTGGAGACAGGATAGAGGAACCAATCGTTTGGAATAAGGCCCATAACTTACCAGACCATGTTTACTTTAGTCACGCTCAACACGTACATACTAACACTGCAAATATTGATTGCAGACAATGTCATGGTCCTGTTCAGACTTATACACTTGGAAGAGTTTCTACCATTGATGAAGTAAATGCATATGCAGCAACTGACGATGGAATGGAGCGAGGGCTAATTCAATTGACAAAACCACTGCTAACTATGGGTTGGTGTATAGAATGTCATAACAAAAAAGAGATTGATTTGACAAGTTCTGGGTATTATGAAGAAATTCATAAGAGAATTAAACTGAGAGCAGACGTTAATAACAAAATTTTTGAAGATGATAAGGTGACAGTGAAAGAATTAGGAGGTTGGGAATGTGCAAAATGTCATTACTAAATTTTCTTATAAATAGTTTATGAGCAAAACAAAAACATATTGGAAAGGTTACTCGGAGAAACATCAAACTCCGGAATTTTCTATTTCTAGTCAAAAAGAATTTCAAGATGATGTTCCTGTAGATGAATTTTTAGGGTCTGATGGTATTGATGATTTAAAGACTGGAAGAAGAGATTTCTTAAAGTTTATGGGCTTTAGTGTAGCTGCAGCAACTCTTGCTTCTTGCGAATCGCCAGTAATCAAATCTATACCTTATGTAAATAAACCAGAAGAGATAACACCCGGAGTTTCAAATTGGTATTCTTCTGCATATTATGACGGAAATGATTTTGCCAATGTTTTAGTAAAATCTAGAGAGGGAAGACCAATATGGTTAAAAGGTAAAAGAGAAAGCTTTACACAAGGGGGACTAATTCCTAGAGTATCTACATCTATTTTAAATTTATACAATAGTTCAAGATTAAACGGACCCTCTGTCAATAAAAGTTCAGAGTCTTGGTCTAGTATTGATAAAGAAGTCTTAAAAAAATTAAATAATTTAAGCGATAAGAATGGAAAAGTTAGAATAGTTTCTAACACTATTATATCTCCTTCTACAAAATCGGTTATTCAAGATTTCATTAATAAATTTTCACCATCTGACGACTCTGTTTCTGGATGCGATATTAAGCATATTGAATACGATGCTCAATCTTATTATGGTATTAGAAAAGCAAATGAAAATATTTTTGGAAAAGGGTTTATTCCTAGCTATGATTTTACAAAAGCCAAGACTATCGTATCAATAAATGCTGATTTTATATGCAATTGGTTACTTCCTTCCAAATTTTCTACTGATTTTAGTAAAGCAAGAAAGCCTGAGAATGGATGGATGTCTAAGCATTTTCAGTTTGAATCAGTTCTTTCTCTTACAGGTGCTAATTCAGATGTGCGTGTTAAAATAAAACCTTCTGAAGAAATATTAGTTGCGTCTTCTATTTTAAGTTCTCTAAATAATCAAAATTCTAATTCCAGTCTTAATGAAGCTACTAATGAGAAAATCCAGTCTGCTGTTAAATCTCTTTTAGAAAACAAAGGAAATTCACTTGTTGTAGCAGGGTCCAATGATCCAAATGTTCAAATGCTAGTTAATAAAATAAACTATCAATTAAATAATTATGGTACAACCATAGATGTTGATAATGAGATAAACTTATTTAACGGCAACGATGAAGAAGTTGACAGTTTTCAAAAAGACCTATTAAGTGGTAAAATTGATGGAGTTATTTTCTATGGAGTTAATCCAGTTTATTCAATGTCAAATGGATCCGAGATATCTGAAGCTATAAGTAAGCTTGATTTTTCTGTTTCGTTTTCAGAATTTATGGATGAAACTGCTTCAGCCTGTCAATTTGTTTGTCCTGATCACAACTACCTAGAGTCTTGGTGTGATTTAAATCCTGGATCTAATAATTATTCTTTACAACAACCTTTAATTAGACCTCTTTACAATACAAGACAAGCTCAAGAAAGTTTACTAGTATGGTCTGGTCTTGCTGAAAGATCTAACTCAGAAAGTCAAGCTTTCTACGATTACATGAGAAAATATTGGTTAGATAATTCTATTGGAGACCAGTCTTCCTATCCAAATTTTGCTGATTTTTGGAATTGGACTGTTCATAATGGATTTACTACTAGCACTAACGAATCAATTCCATCTATTTTAGTTTTTAATGATTATCCTGTACAAATTAATCCTCAAGAAAATGCTTTAGATTGGGAATATATAGTTTATCAAAAGGAACTTGGTGTTGGCCATCACGCAGCTAATCCTTGGTTACAGGAACTTCCTGACGCAATATCTAAAATTGTTTGGGACAACTACATAACTATGGCACCATCCGATTGCTATAAATTATTTGGAATAGATACTTCAGACTCTAAGTCAGCTTGGGATGGTATTCATTTAGGTCAAGAAGAAAAAGCATTTGTTGCCACTTTAAAAGTTAATGGAAAAGAAATTAAATTACCAGTTTATCCTCTTCCTGGGCAAACCAGTGGAACTGTTGGTGTTTCTATGGGATATGGCCGAGGTGAAAATAATGAAGATATAGGAAATGCAGCTTTTCAGGCAGACGAATACGGAAACCATTTGACTAATTCTCAAGGAGGTTTAGTTCCAATTGGGGCTAACGCTTTTAAGTTGTGTAATTTCAAAAACGGCTCTGTAAGTTATAGTGGATACGGAGATGTTATTGCCACCAACGAAAGGTATTCTCTTGCAGGAACACAAACCCATCATACAATAATGGGAAGGACTTCAATTGTTAAAGAAACTACTTACGATTTTTGGAAAGACAATCATCAATCTAATCAAGAAGCTTATAATCCAAAAGTAAAGCTTCATAGCCACGAAGAGGGAGGACATTCTGAAGTTAATGCTACTGAATTTTCATTGTGGGATGAACATCCCGTAGAACATGTTGGTCACAGGTGGGGAATGTCTATTGACTTATCTTCATGTAACGGATGTGGTGTTTGCATAACAGCTTGTCATTCTGAAAATAATGTCCCAGTGGTTGGAAAGGACGAAGTTAGAAGATCAAGAGATATGCATTGGCTGAGAATGGATAGATATTTTTCATCTATTGAAGATGACAATAGAAAAGAATGGGCAGATTCTAATAAGGTGGATGGTGATTTTGATTATGGAAATTTAGAAGTTCCGGAAGAAAACCCATCAGTTGTTTTTATGCCAATGTTGTGTCAGCACTGCAACCATGCACCATGTGAAACAGTTTGTCCAGTTGCAGCAACAACCCACAGTAACGAAGGTTTAAATCAGATGACTTATAACAGATGCATAGGCACAAGATATTGTGCTAACAACTGCCCCTATAAAGTAAGAAGATTTAATTGGTTTAATTATAGAGACTACAAAAAGTTTAAAAACTTTAATCCTAACCAAGACCAGATGGCTAGAATGGTATTAAATCCTGATGTTGTTGTAAGATCTAGAGGGGTTATGGAAAAATGTAGTTTCTGTGTTCAAGGAATTCAAGCTGCTAAATTAGAAGCTAAAAAAGAAGGTAGAAAAATTGTAGATGGAGATGTAATGTCAGCTTGTGGAGATGCCTGTCCAAACGATTGTATTACTTTTGGTGATTGGAATGATCCAGAATCTAAAATTAGAGAAGTGTCGGGTTCTGATAGAGCGTATCAAGCTCTGGAAGAAGTTGGTGTTAAGCCAAACATCTGGTATCAACTTAAAGTACGTAATATTGATGAAGAATTAGCTGAGAATGCCTCATCTGATGAATCACATTCTGAAAGCCATTAATATAAAAAACTGAAATGCAAAAAGAATCAGACATAAGGTTACCATTAATATTAGGTGATAAATCCTACAAGGATATTACTGATGATATTATTCGTCCTATTGAAGCAAATCCTCCTAAAACCTGGTATATTTTATTAATGATTTCTATTGTTATTGCTCTTTGGGGAATAGGATGTATAGTATATCTTTTAGGAACTGGTGTTGGTTCATGGGGACTAAACAAGACAGTAGGCTGGGCATGGGATATTACCAATTTCGTTTGGTGGGTAGGTATCGGTCATGCTGGAACTTTAATTTCTGCAGTATTACTTTTATTTAGACAGAAATGGAGATTTGCAATTAATAGAGCCGCTGAGGCAATGACTATATTTGCTGTTTTTATGGCTGGGCTGTTTCCATTAATTCATATGGGAAGATTATGGCTTGGCTATTGGGTTTTTCCACTTCCAAATCAATTTGGCTCTTTATGGGTTAATTTTAATTCTCCATTACTTTGGGATGTATTTGCTATAAGTACTTATCTTTCAGTATCTCTTGTTTTTTGGTATATTGGGTTAATTCCAGATTTTGCTACAATTAGAGACAGAGTAACTAAGCCTATTTACAAAAAAGTATATAGAGTTTTAAGCTTCGGTTGGACTGGCGATGCAAAAGCTTGGAATAGATTTGAGCAGGTGTCTTTGGTATTAGCAGGTCTTGCAACTCCTTTAGTATTTTCAGTTCACTCCATAGTTTCATTTGACTTTGCTACATCCGTAATCCCTGGATGGCATACTACAATTTTTCCTCCTTATTTTGTTTCTGGTGCGGTTTTTTCTGGATTTGCAATGGTTCAAACTTTAATGTTAATATTAAGAAAGGCATACAAGCTGGAAGCTTATCTTCATGTAAAGCATGTAGAATATATGAATATTGTAATTATAGTTACAGGATCAATTGTCGGTGTTGCTTATATTACCGAGCTATTTGTTTCTTGGTATTCTGGAGTTGAGTATGAATCCTATGCATTTCTTAATAGAGCTACTGGCCCATATTGGTGGTCTTATTGGGCAATGATGACATGCAACGTAATTTCTCCGCAGTTATTTTGGTTTAAAAAACTAAGAACGAGTTTGATGTTCTCTTTCTTTATGTCTATCATTATTAATATTGGAATGTGGTTTGAAAGATTTGTAATTATTGTTACTTCTTTACATAGAGACTATGTCCCTTCTTCTTGGACTTATTTCCATCCAACTTGGGTTGATATTGGTGTTTACATGGGAACCATAGGCATATTCTTTGTTTTTTATTTATTATTCTCAAGGTATTTCCCCGTATTACCTATAGCAGAACTTAAAACAATTTTGAAGTCTTCAGGGAAGAATTACAAAGAAGGATACGGAAAAGGAAAAGGGTATTGGGATAAACATTCAGCGCATTAAAAATTGATTATGGCAGATAAAGTAATATTCGCAATGTATGATGACGATGATAAGCTAATGGATGGTGCAAAACATCTTGTCTCTAATGATGTCAAAGTCTCGGATGTGTATTCGCCTATGCCTCTTCACGGTATTGACTCTATCATTGGTGTTGAGCCTACAAGATTGGCTATTACTGCTTTTATGTATGGAATTACTGGAGTTATGCTTGCAATTATTGGTATAAGATATATGATGATTGTAGATTGGCCAATGAATATTGGTGGAAAACCAAACTTCAGTTTAAAGGAAAATATGTTGTCTTTTGTGCCCATATTTTTTGAGTTTACTGTCTTGTGTGCAGCACATGGGATGGCAATTACTTATTTAATAAGAAACAAAACATTGCCTGGAATGCCACCTAGAAATCCAGATCCTAGAACAACGGATGACAAATTTGTTATGGAAATTAAAACTTCCGAAAATACCCATATTAAAGAAAGTGTTTTATCAAAGTTGATTAAAGACACTGGGTTTTTAGAAATCGAAGAAAAAAGTATTTTATGAAAAAGTATATCCTTTCATTACATCAACTTTGTCTTTTTGTCTTTGTTTTGACAGTAGTTAGTTCCTGCGTAAAACATCCTGACTCACCAGGTTATGAATACGTAGACGATATGTTTAGGTCTCAAGCAATTGAAGCTTATATAGACTACGGATTAGTAGGTGATAAAGTTAATGACACCCTTAAAAACACTATTTCTGCAAGAATCCCAGTAAAAGGAACCATTGCTTTTAGTAAGAGCAAAAAAACTTCTACTACCAATATGCCATTTTATTATGGATCTTCAGAAGAAGAGAGAATTAGAGCGGGAGAAGAAGTCCACTTACCAAAGCATTATTACAGTCAAGAAAGTATTCAAGAATCCAATACTGCTGAAGGTAAAAGGCTTTATGGTTTATTTTGTGCGCATTGTCATGGAGACAAAGGAAATGGTGACGGATTAGTTATTACAGCTGGTGGATACCCTGCTGCTCCACCTGCTTACAACACACTTAAAGATAGAAAACCGGGGTCAGTTTTTCACACTATTACCTATGGAAAGAATGCAATGGGGCCACATGCTTCACAACTTAATAAAGATGAAAGATGGAAAGTGGCTATGTACGTTAGAACCATGCAATTTGACGGAGATTTGAATTTAGAAGAATTGGTTTCTGAAAATGTAGTTAACGATTAAATTTAGCTGATAAATTAAATAAAATGGATTATAAAATTTCTGAAAGAGCAAAAAAAGTTACACTTGGAACAGCAGTTCTTGGTTTGATTTTTTTGATTATTGGATTCTTTCAACAAAAAGATTTTGTTTATGCTAAAAAAGTAGATGACCATTCTGTAGAATTATTGTACAACGGACACGCTGATGTAGAAACTCAAAACCAACTTAAAGAAACCATCATTTCTAAAATGCATGGCTATCATCTAGAATTTCACGATTCTATGCATGCCGTTGATCATAGTTCTGATAGCAATGATGAAGAAGCGCATTCTCATTCGGAAGAAGACAATCATCACGGTCCAACTTTTAAGTGGTTGGTCCATTTAGGTCATGCAGCTCATGGCGATGACCACGCAAATACTGGCAGTCATGAATCTGGAGCAGATATGCTTGTAGATATGGCAAATAGTGGAGATGTAAGTTTTTTTGATCAAGGCTTTAGACGTTTTTGGTCTAACTTATTAGTAAATGGTTTTTTCTTTTTTGGAATTGCCTTAGGGGCATTATTCTACTTAGCATTACACTATGCAACTGAATCTGGGTGGGGAGTTGTTCTACTTAGAATTTTTGAAGGTATTATGTCCGCTATGCCAATTGGAATGGTTGCATTACTAATTGTTTTTATTGTTGGAACATTTGGAGGTCATCATATTTACGCTTGGATGGATTCTCATATTTTAGACCCTAATTCAAGCCATTTTGACCCTATCATTTATGGAAAAAAAGCATATTTAAATATTCCTTTCTTCTGGATTAGAGTAGCGGCATATTTCACAACCTTTCTTCTGTTTTTAAGATGGTTTAAAAAGAAATCTAAAGAAGAAGACGAGATAGGCGGAACAAAAATTCATTTTACTATGTATAGAAGAGCTGCTTTATTCCTAGTTTTCTTTGCTGTTTTTTCCTCTACTATGTCTTGGGATTTTATTATGTCTATTGATGCACATTGGTTTAGCACATTATTTGGATGGTATGTTTTTTCTGGGATTTGGTTAAGTGGAATGATAATGGTGATGATGATTACTCTTTACTTAAGAAAAGGAGGCTACCTGCCATTTGTTAATGAAAGTCATATTCACGATGTAGGTAAATTTATGTTTGCCCTAAGTTTTTTATGGAGTTATTTATGGTTTTCTCAATTTATGCTTATTTGGTATTCTAATATCCCAGAAGAGGTTATTTACTTTACAGAAAGAATAAATAACTACAACATTCTATTTTTTGGGACTTTCATTGTTAATTTTTTCTTTCCAATGGTTTTTTTCATGTCAAGAGATACCAAAAGATCCGCTGGTTTTTTAATTGTAATAGGCATGTTAATATTTATAGGTCACTGGTTTGACGTTTTTAACATGATTATGCCAGGAACACTTTTTGACCAATGGGAATTAGGGCTTTTAGAACTTGGGATGTTTATGATGTTCCTTGGAATATTTGTTTATTCTGTACTTAATTCTTTATCAAAAGCTCCTTTATTATTAAAGAACCATCCTTTTCTTGAAGAAAGTAAACACCATGAATATTAATTAGTGAATTATGGAAATTAAGTTTATTATAATTATTACTGTAGCACTTTTCTTTATTGCCTTAGTGCAATTAATGAAGATTTATGATCTAGCAGCAAAAGTTAGAGGCGAGAAATCACAAGAAAAATTGTCTAGAAGTGAAAATTTATTAATGGCCAATCTTATGTTGGTTTTCATGGTAGCATTTTTTGGATTCATAATTTGGTTAATTTCTAAATATGGTTCTAATTCTGGTCTTTATCAAGCAGCCAGTGCCCATGGAAAAGACATAGACGAACTATTAATGATCAACTGGTATATAATATTGCCAGTATTTTTCATAACAAATGCTTTACTTTTTGGTTTTTCTTGGAAGTACTATTACAGAGAAGAAAGAAAAGCTCTTTATTATCCTCACAATAACAAATTGGAGGCAGTATGGACTATAGTTCCAGCAATAGCTCTTGCATTTATTGTTATTTATGGCTTGATGACCTGGAATAAGATAATGTATAATCAAGAAAAAGGGGAGGTTGTTGAGGTTTATGCTTACCAATTTGGCTGGATTGTAAGATATTCTGGTGTAGACAATACTTTGGGGAAAGCAGATTATAAAATGGTTTCTTCATCTAATCCGTTAGGTGTAATAACCTCAAAAACAATCCAAGATACCTATGTAGAAATTGACCAAAGAGTAAATGATATTGATTCTATACTTTCAAGTAATATTAATGCTGATGGAGAATATTTATTGCCTGAAAAAAAAGTGGACAAGCTTCAAGAAGAGTTTGACAGACTTAAAAGAAGGAAATATAGAATTGAAGCATCTATAGATAGAAAAGATAACAATTCTACAGCTTATGAATCTAGTAATGATGATATTGTTGTTCAAGAAATTCATTTAGTTAAAGACCAACCCTATACATTTAAATTCAGATCCAAAGATGTTATTCATTGCCCTTGGTTTCCACACTTTAGAGCACAAATAAATGCTGTTCCTGGTATGGAAACTAGCTTTGCTCTTACTCCAACAATAACTACCAAGGAAATGAGATCAGATCCAGATGTTCAACAGCATTGGGAAAATATTAATGTTATACACAACGAAAGAAAAAGAAGAATTGGAGAACCTGAAGAAAGAGTCTTATTTGATTATGTCCTAATGTGTAATAAAATATGTGGTGCAGGTCACTCTAATATGCAATTAAAAGTAATTGTTGAAACACAACAAGAGTTTAATCAATGGATAGAAAATAATGGAGACAAAAAACGTTTAACTTTTTCTGGCCAAGAGGTCAATTGGAGTAAGACAAAATCACAAGCGTCTCTATGATTTGTAAATTTGTTTAAAATATATTGATATGTCACACGATACGCATCATCACCATAAAGAAAGTTTTATAACTAAATATATATTTTCGCAGGATCATAAAATGATTGCTAGGCAGTACCTAATTACAGCAATTTTCATGGGAGCTATAGGTATTGCTTTGTCAGCTTTATTTAGATTAAAGCTTGGTTGGCCTGATGATAAATTCCCAATTTTAGAATCTATATTGGGTTCTGATGCTGCACCTGAAGGATTACTAGATAGTAACTGGTACCTTGGATTGGTAACTCTTCATGGAACTATTATGGTATTCTTTGTTTTAACTGGTGGACTTTCAGGAACATTTTCTAATCTTTTAATTCCTTTGCAAGTTGGTGCTAGAGATATGGCATCTGGATTATTAAATATGATTAGCTACTGGCTTTTCTTTCTTTCCAGTGTATTAATGGCTTCCTCATTATTTATTGAAACAGGACCTGCAATGGCTGGATGGACCGTATATCCTCCATTAAGCGTTCTTGCAGAATTCCAGCCAGGCTCTGGACTGGGAATGACACTTTGGTTGTTATCCATGACTGTTTTTATAGCATCATCTTTACTTGGTGGTATTAATTACATAGTAACGATCTTAAATCTAAGAACAAAGGGGATGAGTATGACTAGACTTCCATTAACTATTTGGGCATTTTTCATTACTGCAATTTTAGGTGTTTTATCCTTTCCAGTTTTACTTTCTGCCGCAGTATTACTTTTAATGGACAGAGGTTTTGGCACAAGTTTTTATATGAGTGATATTGTAACATCTTCTGGAGCTTTGGATGCTACTGGAGGAAGCCCTATTCTCTATGAACATTTATTTTGGTTCCTTGGCCACCCAGAAGTTTATATAATTTTACTTCCTGCTTTGGGGATGACGTCTGAAATTATTTCCACCTGTTCTAGAAAACCTATTTTTGGTTACAGAGCAATGATTGGATCTATGCTAGCAATTGGTTTTCTATCTTTTATTGTTTGGGGACACCACATGTTTTTAACTGGAATGAATCCATTTCTCGGTGGAGTATTCACATTCACTACCTTGTTAATTGCTATCCCGTCAGCAGTAAAAGCTTTCAACTTTATTACTACTATTTGGAGAGGAAATGTAATGATGACCCCAGCAATGATGTTTTGTATCGGGGCTGTTTCAACATTTATTTCTGGTGGTGTAACAGGAATTATCCTCGCAGATTCTGCTTTAGACATTTCTCAACATGATACTTATTTTGTAGTTGGGCATTTTCATATTGTGATGGGAATGACCGCAATCTTAGGAATGTTTGCTGGTATTTACCATTATTTTCCAAAGCTTTTTAGTAAAATGATGAATATGAGAATGGGCATGGCACATTTTTGGGTAACCATTGTTTGTGGTTACGGAGTTTTTCTTCCAATGCACTTTCTAGGGGAAGGTGGTTTACCAAGAAGATATTATGAAAACACCAATTTCCCAATGTTTGATCATTTTCTAGATTTAAATATTTTGATATCTATTTTTGCCTCTGTAGGAGTACTAGCACAAGTTATTTTCTTTTTTAACTTTTTCTACAGTATTTTTAGAGGACCAAGAGCTTCTCAAAATCCATGGAACGCCAATTCACTAGAATGGACAACTCCAGTAGAACACGTTCATGGAAACTGGATTGGCGAAATACCAACTGTATATAGATGGCCTTATGATTATAGTAAGCCCGGAAAGGAAAACGATTTTGTTCCTCAAAATATTCCTTTAGACGATAATGAAGAAGAACATTAAGACTTTATAGCCAACTTTATTTTTAAGTCCGTAACTTTATAGTATGCGGACTTTTTTTATTTCAATTCTTTGCTTAATAAATCTTTGTTTTTTTTCACAGATCAAGGGCGAAGTGTTCCTTTCAAGTGACATTCCAGAATTAGGTGTTAGGTTGGAAATTAAAAATTTTAGATTGGAAAAAAATCGTTTCAAAATACAGGAGATTAAACCATATTTTAAAATTAGTGAAAATGTTAAAGTTGGAATTGGTTACTGTTGGCTAAAAAACAACAATCACTATTTTGAAGATTCCTCCAAAATATCAATTTCTTCATCGAATTTTTTTGTTTCCAAACAATGGACCCTTTCAAAAATATTTTTTGCTGAAACAACTTTAGACTTTGGGTTAGGTAAAATTAAATCTACCCAAATAAATAACGAAAGTTACAATGGAATTTACTCTTTTTTAGAACCTGCCTTGATTTTAAATTATGAAGGTTTTAATTTTTTTAGTTTAGGATTAGGTTCAGGCATTAGAATAACTAGAAGCGACCGTTCAGTTCTTTCTAATAGCTTAACTTTACCTACAGTAATATTAAGATTTTCGTTTAAGTTGTCAGAAATATATAATCACTTTTTTATCGCTTCAAATTCATCGTTATATTTACGTTATGATAGAAGAGTTTGATTTTAGAGCCGACGAACAAGGCAAAACAGATAAGACCTATGAGATTGCTTTAAGACCAAAGCATCTTGAGGATTTTTCCGGACAAGACCAAGTAGTTGAAAACTTAAGAATCTTTGTTTCTGCTGCTAAGATGAGAGAAGAAAGTCTCGATCATGTTCTGCTTCATGGCCCACCAGGACTAGGGAAAACTACACTTGCCCAAATTATTGCAAATGAAATGGAGGTTGGAATTAAAATATCATCAGGCCCTGTTTTAGATAAGCCAGGAGATTTAGCAGGACTGCTTACCAATTTAGAAACTGGAGATGTTCTTTTTATAGACGAAATACATAGATTGAGTCCTGTTATCGAAGAGTATTTATATTCAGCGATGGAAGACTATAAAATTGATATTGTTTTAGATACTGGCCCCAACGCAAGAACTGTTCAAATAGACTTAAATCCATTTACATTAATAGGAGCCACTACAAGAAGTGGACTTTTAACAGCTCCTTTAAGAGCAAGATTTGGCATTAACTGCCGATTGCATTATTATGATCAGAAAATATTACAAGCAATTGTAAATCGATCTGCAGGCATATTGCAAATCCCTTTAAAAGAAGATGCTTCAAAAGAAATATCAGGCAGAAGTAGAGGAACTCCAAGAATTGCCAATGCATTATTAAGAAGAGTTAGAGATTATGCTCAAGTTAAAGGAGACGGAATTATTACCAATGAAATCACCCAAATGGCCTTAACAGCCTTACAAGTTGATAAGCACGGATTAGATGAAATGGATAACAAGATTTTAATTGCTATTATAGACAAATACAAAGGGGGTCCAGTGGGAATAAATACTTTAGCTACAGTTGTTGGGGAAGAATCGGGAACTATTGAAGAAGTTTACGAACCATTTCTTGTACAACAGGGTTACATGGTAAGAACTTCTAGAGGAAGAATGGTTACCGATATGGCATACAAACATTTAAATAAACCAAAAAACGATCTAGGACAACAAGAAATATTTTGAACACTAGCCAACGCACCAAAATAATAAAAGAAAAGGCTTTTGATTTAGGCTTTTCCCATGTAGGTATTTCAAAAGCAGGCTTTTTAGAAAAAGAAGCTCGCCACTTAGAAAGTTGGCTAAATAACGATTTTCATGGAAAAATGTCTTACATGGAAAATCATTTTGATTTAAGAACAGACCCTACTAAACTTGTCCCAGGAGCAAAATCTGTTGTTACTTTTATATATAATTATTATTCTCCTATAAAACAAAAAGACAAGCAAGCTCCTAAGATATCTATGTATGCTTATGGTGCAGACTATCATAAAGTAATTAAAAAAAAACTTAAAGAGTTACAATATTTTATAACAGAAAATTTTGGAGATATTAATATTAGAGGATTTGTAGATTCAGCTCCAGTGATGGATAAAGCATGGGCTGAAAAATCTGGTTTAGGATGGATTGGAAAGCATAGTAATCTTATAAACAAGGAAAAGGGATCCTATTTCTTTATAGCAGAACTAATCCTAGACCTAGAATTAGATACTGATTTGCCAATTAAAGATTATTGCGGTACATGTACCAAATGTATAGACGCATGTCCAACAGATGCTATAATTAAGCCATATGTCGTAGATGGTTCTAAATGTATTTCTTATTTAACAATTGAGCTGAAAGACGAAATTATCCCTGATGAATTCAATGGAAAAATGGATAATTGGATGTTTGGATGTGATGCCTGTCAAGAGGTATGTCCATGGAACAGATTCTCCTCCACCCATAAAGAACCTTTTTTCGAGCCGTCATTAGATTTAATTAATTTAACTAAGAAAGAATGGCAAGAGTTAGATGAAGAGATTTTTGAAAATTTATTTAAGAGTTCTGCTGTCAAGAGAACAAAGTTTAAAGGTTTAAAAAGGAATATAAATTTTTTAAATAAATGATTTTGAGATTTCATTGGATAACATTAATTATGATTTATCTAGTTATTATAGCTGGATCAATTGTTCGTATAACAGAATCTGGCATGGGCTGCCCAGACTGGCCGAAGTGTTTTGATCAATATATTCCACCAACAGATGTTAGTCAGCTTCCAGAAAATTATCAATTATTTTATTCCTCAAAAAGAGAAAAAAAAATAAAAAAATTTACTTCTTTTTTGACTAATATTGGCCTTGAAGAAAAAGCAATTTTAATTCAAGCAGATAAATCTTTGCTTTACGAGCAACCATTTAATGTTTGGAATACTTGGTTAGAATATATAAATAGACTTATTGGCGCACTAGCTGGAATATTTATTTTTATAGGGTTCTTATTGGCGCTATTTACCAAGCGCCAAAAAGGGTTAAGAATATTTTTAGGTTTGGGATTGATTTTATTAACTCTTTTTCAAGCTTGGTGGGGTTCTATGGTAGTAGCTACAAATATTGTGCCTTGGGTTTTAACTGTCCATATGGTAATTGCGGCTTTAATGATATTATGGCAAATAATAATTATTTCTGTCTGGTCAGATTCCACTGTAGCTATACCAAAAAAAATAAAAATAATAGCATTCGTAGGGTTAGTGTTTTTTTTATTTCAAATTATTTTAGGAACACAAGTAAGACAAATTGTGGACCATTGGTTAGACTCTAGCTCAAGAAACGAATTAATTTTCCAAGATTTTAGCTTATTTCTTTCTCACAGGACATTGGCATTAGCCATAGTTATTTACAGTATTATTCTAGGAAGTTATGCTTTTTTTAGAAAAATTAATCTTATTGAAATCTACTTATTTGCAATATGTGTATTGGCAGAAGCATTGGTTGGTAAAGTTCTTGCAGATTTTAATTTGCCAGCCTTACTTCAACCAATTCATCTTTTATTAGCAATGGTATCTTTTGGATGCTTGTCAAGGATAGTAGTTAATTACCAAATAGATAAAACGTGAAATACTTTCTTCCGGTATTCTTATTGCTTTTTTTAAGTTGTAATCAAGAGCCAATATCTATTTATTCCAATATAGATGGATTAAATCATGAAGAAATTTTAAATGGTCCTGAAACTTTAGAAAAACATTCGTTAGAATTAATTTATAAAATTGACACTAGCTTAAGCAAAGAGAATTTTAAATTACTAATTGAAGCACTGAATAAAAGTTCTGAGCAACTAAGCCCGTATTATTTTAACGCATTAACCTTTTATTGTAATAGCATAAAAATTAACCAGAAGCAAGAGTTAGAAGCAGCACTTTTTAATTACTTTATTCACCAACCAAAATCGTACATCTCCAATATTAAAAAAATGGAAATTCAATACAGTGATTGTTTTCTAATTGCTATATCTTCTTATGTCCAAGAATATTTATCTCAAAATGAAATTACCATTATTAGCATGAAAAATCTTGCTTACAAATATTGTAAAGATTGTAGCAACGAAGAAATTAAATTTATTTACGATTATTTAGATTTGGCAAATAACTTTCAGAAAGAATAATTATTTACTACTTAAAAAGACATAAGGAATTAACATTTCTTCTAAAGAAATTCCTCCATGCTGGAATGTGTCGTTGTAAAGAGTAGCAAATTGGTGGTAATTATTTGGGTAGACAAAAAAGTTATTTTCTTTAGCAAAAACATAAGAGCTACTCAAATTATTTTTTGGAAGCATTATCTCGTGTGGATTTATGCTCTCCATAACATGTTTCTTATTATAAGATAGATTTTTAGAAACCTTATATCTCATATTACTATTGGTTTGTTTTGGCCCCATTATTTTTGTAGGGTTTTTAACTCTAATTGTGCCATGGTCTGTTGTTAAAAACACTTTGGAAGAACTTTCACTCATCCTTTTCATCATTTCATATAGAGGAGAGTGTTTAAACCAACTAAGGGTTAAGGACCTGTAAGCAGATTCATCTTCAGCAAGTTCCTTAATAACCTCCATTTCAGTTCTTGCATGAGATAGCGTATCTACAAAATTATAGACTATGGTATTTAAATTATTTTGGAGTAAATTATTAAAATTACTTAATAGTTTTTTCCCCTTACTTAGGTTGGTTATTTTATTGTAAGAGAATTTCCCACCAATAGAATTCCTTTTTAGGTTTTCACTTAAGAAAAACTCTTCATGTAAGTTTTTACCTTCATTTTCATCTTCATCTACCCATTTGTCTGGAAATTTATTTTTAATTTCTAGAGGCATAAGTCCTGAAAACAAAGAGTTTCTAGCATACTGAGTAGTTGTTGGAAGAATACTACAGTATATTTCTTCCTTTTCTATATCAAATAACTCTTCAATTACAGGTTTAATTATCAACCACTGGTCATATCTTAAATTATCTATGACAATTAGAAAGTAAGATTCGTTATTTAATTTTGGAAAAAGTTCTTTTTTTAAAAGATTGTGACTTGTAATATGTTCCTTGTCATTTAAAGAATCAATATAATTATTGTCAATGTATTTACTAAATAATTGATTAGCTTCTTCCTTCTGCATGTCAAATATTTCATACATATTTTCATCTGACATTTCAAGTTGACGTTCCCAAAAATTTAATTTTTTAAAAAGAGCTATCCATTCATTTAAATCCATTGAATTATTCAAGTCATTGCTAATTCCTCTAAAATTTTGTTGATAGGATAAAGTGTTGGTTTCACTAATAAGTCTTTTGCCATCCAATAATTTTTTAATCACCATCAATATTTGATTGGGATTAACAGGCTTTATTAAGTAATCTGATATTTGTTTACCTATTGCTTCCTCCATAATCATCTCCTCCTCACTTTTAGTAATCATTACAACAGGGGTATTAGGATTCCATATTTTTATTTCCTCTAGTGCTTTTAGTCCACTGATTCCTGGCATATTTTCATCCAAAAAAACTAAATCAAAGCTATTTTTTTTAAATTCTTCAACCGCTTCATTTCCTGAGTTTACAGGTGATATGTTATGCCCCTTATTTTCTAAAAAAATAAGGTGAGCCTTTAAACTATCAATTTCGTCGTCTGCCCAAAGTATTCTTGCCACTTATTTAATGATTTAATTAGATTTGTTTTTAACTTATGATCAATATGCGAAAAAATCAAGTAAGTAAAATATTAAACGATCCAGTTTATGGTTTTATTACACTAAATAAAGGAATTTTATTGAATATTGTTGACCATCCTTTCTTTCAAAGGCTTTCACGAATCAAACAGCTTGGGTTAACTTATTTAGTTTATCCAGGGGCTCATCATACAAGATTTCACCATGCTATTGGTGCTGCACATCTTATGGGACAAGCCATTCATACCTTGCAAGAAAATGGTTTTTCAATTTCTGAAGAAGAACGAACATCTGTAACGCTTGCTATTTTATTGCACGATATTGGTCATGGTCCATTCTCCCATGCTTTGGAACATAGTTTTGTCGAGGGAATTAACCATGAAAATATTTCTAGTTTATTTATGGAATCTCTAAATAAAGAATTGGATGGCGCTTTAGACATGGCAATTGAAATTTTTGACAATAGGTACCCTAAAAAGTTTTTACACCATCTTGTTTCCTCACAATTAGACATGGACAGATTGGATTACTTGAAACGAGATAGTTTTTTTACTGGAGTATCTGAGGGGGTAGTTAGTAATCAGAGAATTATTAAAATGTTCTCGATTGTTAATGATGAAATTGTAATTAAAGAAAAGGGGATTTATTCAATAGAAAAATTTATTGTAGCAAGAAGGTTAATGTATTGGCAAGTTTATTTACATAAAACTGTGCTTTCAGCAGAATTTCTTTTGGCAAAAATATTAGAAAGAGCTAGAGAGATTTTACTTTCAGGATCAAAATTATTTGTTGTCCCAAGCCTTAAAATTTTACTAAGTCAAAAAATCACATCTGATAATATTTCTCAAATCGACTTCCTAAAGTCCTTTTCTAAAGTAGACGATTATGATGTTTTTACATGTGTGAAGATTTGGTGTGATAGTCAAGACAAAATCATATCTAGTTTAAGCAAAATGATGATTGAAAGGAAGCTGCCAAAAGTAAAAATAAGTGCTCAAAAGTTTTCATTAGAAGAAGTAGAAAACTGTAAATCTGTTCATCAAAAAAATCTCGGTTTTAATAACGAGGAAATGAACTATTTTGTTTATCAAAAAGAAATGGAAAACAATGCCTACGATCCAAGGAAAGATGAAATAAAAATCTTATTCAATGATGGTTCTCTAAAAGATATTACCCAAGCATCAGATAATTTAAATATTAGTGCTTTAGCAAAACCAGTTAAAAAGTATTATTTATTTGCACCTTACTTTTGATTTATTGTGAGATTCTAATCATAATGCTTAATTTTAACTATTAATGAAATTCAATTCTCAACAAATAGCAGACTTAGTTAATGGAGATATTGAAGGAGATAAGAATGCAGAGGTTAATTTTTTTTCTAAGATTGAAGATGCCCAACCTTTCTCTTTAACCTTTTTAGCCAATCCTAAATACGAATCTTTTATTTATAATACCAAGGCAAGTATAGCACTTGTCAACTCAGATTTCACCCCGTCAAAACCTATTCCTTCTACCTTAACTCTAATAAAAGTAAACAATGCATATGAGAGTTTGGCGCAATTATTAAACTTTTACGAAAATATCGATACTCCCAAAACAGGAATTGAAGAACCAGTATTTATTCACAAAACTGCTAAGATTGGCAAGTCTGTATATATTGGACCTTTCACTTACATTGGTGAAGATGTAGTAATAGGAAATAACGTTCAGATATCTTCTAATTGTCATTTTGACAAAGGATGTAAAGTAGGAGAAAACACTAAAATTTATTCTGGGGTTAAATTTTATGACAAATCCCAAATAGGAAGTAATTGTGTGTTTCATTCTGGTGCTGTTATTGGCTCCGACGGCTTTGGCTTTGCTCCAAACAAAGAAAATCAATACCAGAAAATAATTCAAATAGGAAATGTCATAATTGAAGATCATGTAGAAATAGGGTCAAATTCTGTTATTGACAGAGCTACTATGGGGTCTACCATTATTCGAAAAGGGGTAAAAATTGACAATCTTGTACAAATTGCTCATAATGTGGAAATCGGAGAAAACACTGTTATTGCTGCTCAAACTGGCGTTTCAGGGTCTTCAAAAATCGATGATAATGTCATGATTGGTGGTCAAGTTGGAATCGCAGGTCATTTGAAAATTTCCAAAGGAACTAAGATAGCAGCTCAAAGTGGTATTTCTAAATCAGTTCTCAAAGAAAATTCCGTTCTTCAAGGAACACCAGCTTTTTCTTCCAATGACTTTAAAAGGAGTTATGTTTTATTTAAAAACTTCCCCGAATTAAAAAAACAAATTGAAGATCTAGTTAAAGAAATTAATAAAATCTAAGTGTCAGATAATCAAAAAACATTAAATAGCTCAATTGAGTTTACAGGAGTTGGACTTCATACAGGTGAAGGTGTACACATGGTCATTGAGCCTGCTAAAATAAATCATGGGGTAAAGTTCCAAAGAATAGATTTAGAAAATCAACCTGTTTTACCTGCAGATATTAACTTGGTTACCGATACTCAAAGAAGTACTACGCTAGAAAAAGATAATGTCAAAATAGTTACCGTTGAGCATTTAATGTCTGCATTATATGCCCTAGGAGTTAATAATGTATTAATTAAAATGGACAGCTCTGAAGTCCCAATTTTAGATGGTAGCGCAAAGTATTTTGTTGAGGAGATTCAAAAAGTAGGACTAAAAGTTCAAGATGCACCTTTAAAATATATTGACCTTCCAGACCCAATTCATTATACTGATCCAGATTCAGGTTCTGAAATTCTATTTGTTCCTACAAATAATTTTATCATTTCTGTAGTTTTAGATTATCAAAATCTTGCACTAGGGACCCAATACGCTGAAATTAGAGACTTAAAAGATTATTCAACAGAAATAGCACCTTGTAAGACTTTTGTTTTTCTAACTGAACTAGAGAAATTATCAAAGGCAAATCTTATAAAAGGGGGAGGATTGGAGAATGCCATTGTTGTAGTAGATAGAGAAGACACTAAACCTTCTGAGATAAAAAAACTAGCCCACCTTTTGGGCAAAGATGGTTCTGACATTCAAATTAATGGAAATGTATTAAACAATTGTGAAATGCAGTTTTACAACGAACCTGCAAGACATAAATTATTAGACGTAATTGGAGATTTAGCTTTAATTGGAATGCCAATAAAAGGACATATAATCACCAAAAAACCGGGCCATAAATTAAATACCTCATTTGCTCAAATACTTAAAAAAGCCATGAAAGATCAAGAAAAACTACCTAAACAATTTGACTTAACTAAAAAGCCACTTTATGATATTGTAGAGATTGAAAAAATGCTGCCTCATAGGTATCCATTTTTACTAATAGATAAAATCATGGAAATTAGCGATGATGGAATTATTGGTGTTAAAAATGTCACTATGAATGAAAATTATTTCATGGGTCATTTCCCTAAGAATCCAGTCATGCCAGGAGTTTTACAAATTGAAGCAATGGCTCAAACCGGTGGTATATTTTCTCTTAGCAAGGTTAAAGACCCACATCTTTACACTACCTACTTTATGAAAATTGACAATGTAAAGTTTAAAAGAAAAGTTATTCCTGGAGATACTGTAGTTTTTGAACTAAAGTTATTGTCTCCAATAAGAAGAGGCTTGGTGCATATGGGCGGAAAGGGATATGTAAATGGAGAAGTATGTATTGAAGCAGAAATGCTGGCTCATGTTGCTAAGGACAGAACTGAAGAATAAGTTTAAAATTTCTTTTTTTAAAATTTCAAATCAATGACAAATCATATGTTAACAAACATTCATCCAAAAGCAAAAATTGGAAAAAATGTAATAATTGAGCCTTTTGCAACCGTTTACGAAGATGTGGTAATAGGAGATAACTGCTGGATCGCATCCAATGCAGTTATTATGGATGGTGCTAGAATAGGAAATAATTGTAAAATTTTTCCTGGAGCCATAATTTCAGCGGAATCACAAGACTTAAAATATAACGGCGAATACGCTACCACAGAAATAGGAGATAATACTACTATTCGTGAATATGTTACAATTCATAAGGGGACTTCCGATAAGAAAACAACCATTGTTGGTAGTAATTGTTTGCTAATGTCATACGTACATGTAGCCCATGATTGCATTATAGGAGATAACGTGGTAATAGCCAATTTAGTGCAATTAGCAGGCCATGTTTTTGTTGGAAATTGGGTGATAATTGAAGGAACTGCTGCAATTCAGCAATTTGTAAGTGTCGGAGAACATTCATTTATAGCAGGAGGTTCATTGGTTCGTAAAAATGTACCACCGTATGTAAAGGCTGCAAGAGAGCCACTTTCCTATATTGGAGTAAATACTATTGGCTTAAGAAGACGAGGATTCAACGACCAACAGATTATTAATATTGAAGATATTTATAGAGTAATCTACGTTCAGAATAGCAATATGACTACTGCATTAAGAGTAGCAGAATTAGAAGTTCCTGTTTCAGATGAAAAAGAAGTTGTTCTAGAATTTATAAGAAATTCAACGAAAGGAATAATGAGAGGGTTGAGTTAGAAAACTTTATTAAAGCTCTTTTTTCACAACTTGCAATACTCTCATATTATCTCTGTTTAGAATATAGCCGATTAAAGATAAATTACCTGTTTCATATGTCATGTCAATAACTGGATCTGGAAGTTGGTATGAAAAATCGTTATAAATAATAGAGTCTTTTAAAGCAGATCCATTAATTATTGCAGTTCCCCAAGTACCATTTATATTATCTGAAAGTATTGCGTGGTGATGGTAATTAGTATCAATTATTCCTTGATCAAATTTTTGTGGGGATACAACATCATTTCTAATTAAGTATAAAACCAAATGATAATTTCCAGTAAGATTATCTAAAACAGAAGTCTCAGTATGGATATATAACCCGTTAGTTTGTGAAAATGTAAACGCTTTAATTTGAATATTAATTTTAAGAGAATCGGCAATATTATTTTCATCATTTACCCCGCTTATCCATTGAGATTTTATGTACCAAACAGTATTATTTAATCCCCCATCATTTCTGTTAATCGTTCCGTTTGGGTTGCCTAAAAAACCATTCATTTCACTTCCTCTAACATATTCGTTGCCAGCTTCAGTTTCATAATTATTGGTAAATAATTGGTCTACTTGTTGAAATCCCCCATCAGTGCTTGCATGAATTGATGCTACTATTACATTAAGGCTACTGTCTTCTTCTAGGCTTTTAGCGATTTGTGCTGCTTCCGGACAATTTGTACAAAGATGTCCAGTATAATCTTCCAATAAAATACCTTTTTCATTAGTATTTTCATCCCATTCATTTTGTGGATTCGCAATATCATAATAGTTTGTTGTATAATCTATTGGGTCACCTGGGAAAAAAGTCCAATCAAATTTTCCATATTCTTCTGCAACTGGGGATTCAATTTTGTCACATGAAAACAAACTTAAAATTAATAGATATAGAAAATATTTTTTCATTTTAAAAACTTGAAGTAAAAGAAAAGGTTAATCCATTTGATGCAGGAACTGTTCTACAAACCCCTCCTACGCAAAAAACACCGGCTCTTTGTTTTCCGTATTGAAGTGAAAATCTATGAGATCCATTGATATAACCACCAGAAATTAATCCATAATGAATACGTTTATTTAGATCACTATTTCCAGAATTATATTGATCTAAAATAGCAACATACCAATGAGGACTAAAAGTATATTCTATCTGTCCGAATAACCAATCTCCTTTGTCATTATCTGTCCACATGGCTTGAGTTTCAAACCTTAGAGAATGGTATCTATTAATTTTATAGGTTAAATCTAAAACTGCAATTTGAGCGTAAATCATTTTATAATATCCTGCAACTTTAACAGCATCATCATTAAATATAAAATTGAAATAATTTAAATTAAGCTTCAGTTTCTTATTAATTTTTCTTTTTATTTCGATATTGAAATCTTGAAATAATACACTATCAGATTTTGCAAAAATAGACGTAGTATAACTATTTCTACTTGTGCTCATATCTGAAATAAATTTTCTTTCAGGCGCATGTGCCGTAGCAAAATTCACAGCTATTGATGTTCCGTACCTCCCTCCTAAAACAGTTTTTTTTGGTATTTTATAAAGTACATCTAGCTGGTAGGCAATTTCACCATAAAAATTAGTAGCGTATGGGTAAAGAGTTGCAGCCAAATTATAGGTATGTTGTTTGGTTAGTGCTGGTAAATATCCAATTAAAAGGTCAGTTGGGCCAACATTAACATTTGTGGATCTCCAAAGCATATTATCCATATGTTTTGCTGAAAAATCTATTGCAAATCCCTTGGTTGAGTATCCAAGATTTAATAAAATACCTTCCCCATTTTTGTAGATATAGTTAAAGTTTTCATTTTGATCAGGATATGGATCGTTTATTTTGTGAACATATTCTCCACTGAATCTTATCTTATGGTATCGTAAATTCATTCTTAAGCATGTAGCACCTACATTTTTAGGCATATTAAAAAGAGTTGTATTATTATCTGTATTAAATTTACTTACAAAACTTCCACCTAAAGTTGCTTTTAATTTCCAGGAGTTACTACTATCTAATAATTCATTTAAATTTAACTCACCATCAAAAGCCCTTATAATACCATTTCCGTTTATCAATTTATCTTGAAATGAAAATCTTTGCTTACCAATCATCCCCTTAAGATAGATTCCGTTTTTAGGTTCGTAAGTCAGCCTTATTCCGTCCATTGAGTTGTCTATTCCTAATTGTCTTTCTTCATATGCTCTAAAAATCATCCCACTCCCAAATTGATCATAAAAGTTTCCAATGGTTACTCCAACACCATCTCCCGTCCAAGACATATATCGATAACCTAGTCCTGTGCCATTAAAAGAAGTTGGATAGCCTTCCAAAGTATTTAGATAACTTTCGTATCGTATTCCAGCTCTAAAATCTCCTTTTTGAAAATTAACATTAGCAAAACCATTAAAGCCGTATAAATGCTCAGGAAGTGCAGCACTTATAAGAGTATCTTCTTGGTAATATTGACCAATTGCTTGTATGTTTCCAGAAATTACTCCAGGAGCCCCATCTTGACTAAAGAAATCGGTAGATAAATTAAATACTAAAAAAAATAAAATTATTTTTTTCATTTAGAAATTTTAACGAGTTCTTCGTAAAGCTCCTCTTCATCTCCTGGGGAATAATTATTGTGATCCCAGACAATTTTACCATTCCCATCTACTAAAAAAGTGTGGGGAACATTATTAACATTCATAGCTCTTTTGAGATCTCCATTTGGGTCTAACAAAACCAAATATTCCCAACCTTGAGCATTAATATATGGTTCTACTCTTGTGCTTGACCTTGCATCGTCAATAGATACTGCTATTAATTTAACACCAGTTTCATCTGTCCAATCATCGTACTCTTCTGCGATTGTATTTAATTCTGCTTTACATGGCTTGCACCATGTCGCCCAAAAACTAATAATGATTGGATTACCATTATTACTGAATTTAGATAGGTTTTTAGTAACTCCATTTACATCTTTTAAATTTATGTTAGGTAATTGGGAATAACCAATTGAAATAATTAAACTTAAACTAAGGGATAAAAAAATTTTATTCATAAATGTTAATTAATTTTAAATCATTTATTAAAAGTTGAACCAAATGTATTCAACCTACATTCTATAAAAATAGAATTATTTACTAGAAATAACCATAATTTATTATGGAAAGTTTAATTCCTTATATTTGAAAAAAAAATTATGAAGCATATTTTATTTTCTCTCAGTCTTGTTTTTTCTAGTTTATTTTCGATTTCTCAAATAAACGTTCTTTGGGATGATGATCCCGGAGTAATTTATAATGGTCAAACAATAAATATTGTTAAAGATTATGCAGGTTTTGATGTTTATATGCACTGTCAAAACACCGGCTCAACAGCACAAGATATTAAGTTTAGAAGGGTTGTTCTTAGTACAAATGACACACTTTTTAACGATCAGTTTTGTGACAATAATTTATGCTATTCTTGTTTTGGAAGTGATTGGACTACTCCTGCCACTAATCCTGTTCAGCCTGGTGACTCATGTATAATGAAGGGGACCTTTTACTTTTATGATGGCGGAACTGTCCTTATCAGGTACTATATTTTAGATATTAATGATAATCCTTTAGATTCTGTAGATGTAAATATTGTAAACACAGTAGATTTATCTGAAATAAAAGATGAAAGTATTTTAGCTTATCCTAATCCTACTACTGATTTTTTGAATATTGAAATTTTGAATGCCTCTAATAATAATTCACTTTTTCTATATGATATTTCTGGTAAAAAAGTATTTTCTGCTAAGTTAAATTCGTCTATGAATAACCTTGATTTAAGGCATTTAAAGTCTGGAATATATTCCTACCAAATTTCCAATGGAAATCAACTTTTGAAAAGCGATAAATTGATTCTAAAATAATAATTTTTATATTTTCTTTTTTTCAATTTTCTAAGAACATAAACCTATGTTCTTACAGCTATTATTTTTAATTGTATTTACAAACTACCTTTTTCATTAACAACAATTTGTTATACAATTAGTAAGAATTTGTGTATCGTATTGTTTACAGTTGTTTAAATTAGCTAACAATACTGGACTTATGTCAGAAAAACAATTGAAAAAAGATGCTCTGGATTACCACAGTTCTGGAAGAAAGGGCAAAATCGAGGTGGTTCCAACAAAACCATATTCTTCCCAAAGAGACTTATCGTTGGCATATTCACCTGGAGTCGCAGAACCATGTCTTGCAATTAATAAAGACCAAGACAAAGTATATAAGTATACAGCAAAAGGAAACTTGGTTGCTGTAATTTCTAACGGAACTGCTGTTTTAGGGCTGGGAGATATTGGAGCAGAAGCTTCAAAACCAGTTATGGAAGGAAAAGGATTACTTTTTAAAATATTTGCTGATATTGATGTATTTGATATTGAAATTAACGAAACAAATATTGATAAATTTATAGATACTGTCAAAGCAATTTCTCCAACATTTGGAGGAATTAATTTAGAAGATATAAAGGCACCAGAAGCTTTTAAGATTGAAGAGCGCTTGAAAAAAGAATTAGATATTCCCGTGATGCATGACGATCAACATGGGACAGCAATTATTTCCTCTGCAGCACTTTTAAATGCTCTAGAAATTGCAAATAAAAAAATTGAAAAAGTCAAAGTCGTGGTAAGCGGAGCAGGGGCTTCTGCACAGTCCTGTGTGAAGCTGTATCTTTCTCTAGGAGTTAAGAAAGAAAATATTTTCATGTTTGATTCCAAGGGGTTAATTCACTCTAAAAGAAAAGATTTAGATGAAAATAAAAAGTTATTTGTACAGAAAAGCCAAGATATTTCCCTGGAAAAAGCATTTGTAAATGCAGATGTTTTTTTAGGTCTTTCAAAAGGTGGAATTGTTCAACCCCACATGATAAAGAGTATGGCAAAAAATCCAATAGTTTTTGCCCTAGCAAATCCCAATCCGGAAATTGAATACGATCTTGCTTTAGAAACAAGAGACGATGTAATTATGGCTACCGGAAGATCCGATCACCCAAATCAAGTAAACAACGTACTTGGTTTTCCATATATTTTTCGAGGGGCTTTAGATGTTAGAGCTACAAAGATTAACGAGGAAATGAAACTCGCAGCAGTTAATGCAATTGCAAAGTTGGCTAAGGAGCCAGTACCCGATGAAGTTAATGAAGCTTATGATGCTAAAATTATTTCATTTGGACGCACACAAATTATTCCAAAACCTCTAGACCCAAGATTAATTTACTGGGTAGCTCCTGCCGTAGCCAAGGCCGCTATAGAATCTGGAGTTGCTAAAGAGCCAATCAAGGATTGGAAAAAATATGAGTTAGAACTAATGCAACGTCTAGGACTGGATAACAAATTCATTAGAAATTTAACTTCTAAAGCTAAAATAAGTCCTAAAAAAGTAGTTTTTGCAGAAGCTGACCACTACAAAATTTTAAAAGCAGCGGCGATGGCTTTTGAAGAGGGGATTGCAATACCGATTTTACTTGGAAAGAAACACAAAATCCAAAAAATAATTGATGAGTATAATTTAGACTTATCTAATTGTGAAATTATTGATCCACGAAATGAAAGCGAATTAAAACATAGAGAAATATTTGCAGAAATTTTACATAAAAAGAGAAAACGAAGAGGACTGACTTTTTATGAAGCAAAAAAATTAATGAGGGAAAGAAATTATTTTGCTGCAGCAATGGTAGAAACTGGGATGGCAGATGTAATGATTTCTGGACTAACAAGAAGCTATAAAGATTCAATTCGCCCTGCTTTAAGAGTTATTGGTGTAGAAAAAGGACTTAATAAAATAGCAGGAATGTATATTTTAATAAGTAAAGATGGACCAATGTTTTTTGCAGATACTACGGTTAATATTGATCCAACAGTAGAAGAGATTGTGGATATTACTATTTTGGTAGCTAGAACTGTAAAACAATATAAAATAAATCCTAAAATTGCTATGTTGAGTTACTCAAATTTTGGTTCTAATGAAGGGCCAGATGCAATTAAAATGAGAGAAGCAACTAAAATTTTGCATGAAAAGCATCCTGGGTTAGTTGTAGATGGAGAATTACAAGCTAATTTTGCAGTTAACAACGAGTTAATTAATGATTTTTTCCCTTTTTCTTTACTGTCAGATCAGAGTGCCAATACTTTAATCTTTCCAAATTTAAGCGCGGGTAATATTGCTTATAAGTTGGTTAAAGAAATGGGAGATAGAGAAGCCATTGGGCCTGTATTACTTGGGATGAAAAAACCAGTTCATGTTCTTCAAATAGGTTCTTCAGTAAGAGAGATATTAAATATGATTACTCTAGGAGTAGTGGATGTACAAAACCGTAAATAATTATGATAGCGCATATTGAAGGAATTTTAGAATCAAAAACACCAACCCATGTAGTAATTGATGTAAATGGGGTTGGCTATATGCTAAATATTTCCTTGAACACTTATGATGAACTTCCATCAAAGGGAAAATTAAGGCTATTTAGTCACTTAATTGTGAGAGAGGACGCCCATATTTTATTTGGATTTTCAGAAGAAGAGGAGAGAATGATGTTTAGAGAACTAATCAATGTTTCTGGAGTTGGTGCAAGTACTGCGTTAATGGTGCTATCGTCAATGAAACCTGCTGAAGTTGCTCAAGCAGTAGATCAAAGCGATGTAAATGCTTTTAAAAGTGTAAAGGGGATTGGCCTAAAGTCTGCGCAAAGAATAATTGTAGACCTCAAAGGGAAGCTGGATAAAATAGAATCCAATAGCGATTTTTTATCTCCTCAAGGCAATACCTATAAAAATGAAGCGTTATCTGCATTGGTGGTTTTGGGTATAGATAAGAAAAAAGCTTCTAATACAATTGATGAGATATTAAAAAACAATGATGTTTCCTCAGTTGAAGAGCTTATTAAAATGACACTTAAAGCTGTTTAAAAAGACACATTGTTAAATATTTTTTTTAAAAGTAAAGCAGTTTTATTAATTGTTTTGGTCGTTCTAATAGGATTAAAGATCGAAGCCAAACAATATCCTTATGCCCCTGCCGTAGCACTAGATTCGCCGGAAATAGATTTAATCTTTCCAATAAACGATCCTTTAGACCCTACCAACTTTTCACTAGGATTAATAGACTTCCAACTCCCACTGAATATTCAAAACAACGTTCAGTACAATCCTCTAACTGGTCAATATATATTTAATTCTTTACTTGGGGATTCTCTTAATTTTAGACCATCAAGTGAAGTTTCATTGAACGATTATTTAAAGATGCAACACGAGAAGTCCATGACTGATTTTTGGAAAAAGAATTTGGACGAGATGTCAGACTATAAATATAAAACTGTAGAAGATGAGATTAAAATTAATGAACCACCAGCTAAGAAGATTTTTGGAAGTGACTTTGTTGAAATTAGACCTCAAGGTTCGGCAGAATTAAGTTTTGGACTTAATACCTCAAGAACGGATAACCCTGTGCTTCCAGAAAGAAACAGAAAGATGACTGTTTTCAATTTTGACCAAAAAATACAAATGAATCTTACAGGGAAAATAGGTGATTTAATGGATTTAGGATTTAATTACAATACAGAAGCTACTTTTGATTTTGATAACCAATTGAATTTAGATTATTCAGGAAAAGAAGACGATATTTTACAAAAATTAGAAGCAGGTAATGTTACTCTTCCATTAAATAGCACATTGATTTCAGGTAGTCAAAGTTTATTTGGAATTAAATCAGAATTGAAATTTGGAAAACTCACTGCTACCACGGTATTGTCTCAGCAAAAAGGACAGAAAAAAGAAATTGAAGTTTCAGGAGGAGCCCAACTCAATGAATTTGAGATAAATGCAGATAATTACGAAGAAAACCGTCATTTTTTTCTAAGTTTTTATTATAGAGACACTTACGACCAGTCTATGAGAACTCTGCCTTTGATTACGTCTGGTGTTCAAATTCAACGAATTGAAGTTTGGGTTACCAATAGAAATAACTCAGTTCAAAACACAAGAAATATTTTATGTTTTACAGATTTGGGGGAACCAAATGTCAATAATTTAGAAAATCAGTTATGGAATTCAGGGCCATTTACAGTTCCTGATAATGCCCACAATGCTCTTTACAATAATATAACCTCCAATTCAAATGTCAGAAATTATGTAAATGCTAGTAACGAACTTTCAGGTCCAAGTTACAATATGGAACAAGGAATCGAATTCGAAAAGGTAGAAAATGCAAGAATGCTTTCTCCAAATGAGTTTACCTATAATTCTGTTTTGGGTTTTATTTCTTTAAATCAGTCCTTGAATAACGATCAAGTTTTAGGGGTCTCTTACCAATATACTTACGCTGGAAAAACTTACCAAGTTGGAGAACTTTCTACAGATGGAGTAGCAGGACAAAATGCTTTATTTTTAAAATTGCTAAAATCTACCGTTAGAAATCCAAAGAAAAAGCTTTGGGATTTAATGATGAAAAATGTCTATTCTCTTGGAGCATATCAAGTGGATCCAAATAATTTTAGATTAGACATATGGTATAATAACCCTCTAACCTCAATTGATATTAATTATATTCCTAAAACTGGTGTAGATGATAAACTTTTAATTCAACTATTAGATTTGGATAGATTGAATCAACAGCAACAGATGTACCAAGATGGATTATTTGATTTTGTCCCTATAACAGCCAATCAAGGTAAGATTCCCAATGGAGGAACTATAAATCCTAGAAACGGAAGGTTGTATTTTACTACCGTAGAACCCTTCGGAAAAACATTGAAACAAAAAATGCTAAACGAGGGAATTTCATCTACTATAATAGACAAAATAGCTTTTACCCAATTATATGATAGCACTAAAACTGCTGCACAACAACTGCCAGAAATCAATAGGTTTAAAATAAAAGGAAGTTACCAGTCTTCGGTTAGCTCTGAAATTTCTTTAAATGCAATGAATATCCCACAAGGATCGGTCGTAGTTACTGCAGGTGGTCAAATTTTAATTGAGGGATCTCAATATATGGTAGATTATAATTTAGGAAGGGTAAAGATTTTAGACGATGGAATATTAAGTTCTGGTACACCAATTAAGATTTCTTTAGAGAGCAATTCTTTATTTAGTGTTCAAATGAAAACACTTCTTGGGACTCATTTAGACTACAAAATAAATAAGGATGCCAATATTGGAGCAACAATTCTCAAATTAAAAGAAAGGCCTCTAACTCCTAAAGTTAACGCTGGCGACGAACCAATTTCAAATACTATGCTTGGATTGGATGGAGGCTTTAGGAAGGAAGTTCCCGCCTTGACTAAATTGGTGGATATGCTTCCATTTATTGAGACCAAGAAAAAATCTATGGTTAATTTTTCTGGAGAATTAGCTGCTTTAATACCAGGACATAACAAAGCTATTGACATCACTGAAGAAAATGGATCTTCTTACATAGATGATTTTGAGGGAAGCCAAAGCGCAATAGATATTAGAACTATAAATAATTGGGTTTTAGCCTCTGTCCCTCAAGGACAACCAGACCTGTTTCCAGAAGCATCTTTATACAACGACATTAATTACGGAAAAAATAGAGCAAAGTTCTCTTGGTATGTAATTGATCCTTTGTTTCATAGTAGAACATCTTCTTTAACCCCAAGCCATATTAAAGGTTCTGCTTTTCAAGATAACCATCTAATGAGACAAGTACTTGTTGATGAGGTTTTCCCAAATAAACAGTTAGGGACTGGACAGTTAACCAATATTCCAGTTTTTGATATTTCCTACTATCCTAAAGAAAGAGGGCCTTATAATTTTGATGTAGAATCCAATAATTACTCTTCTGGAATTGATCCTTCTAGCGGCGAATTGAATGATCCAGAAACTAGATGGGGAGGAATAATGAGAACATTAACAACCAATGATTTTGAAGCTGCAAATATTGAATTTATTCAGTTTTGGGTAATGGACCCATTCAATGAAGATTCAGAGAATAGCTCTGGTGGTGAGTTTTATTTTAATCTTGGGAATGTTTCAGAAGATTTATTAAGAGATGGAAGAAAGTCATTTGAAAACGGCCTACCACCAGACGGAGACTACGATACCTATTCTAGTGAATTGGAATATACCTCTTGGGGGGTTGTTCCAAATACCCAAGTAGTTGTTAATGCGTTTGATAATAATTTATCTTCTAGACAATTTCAAGATATTGGGTTTGATGGATTATCTGACAATCAGGAATTGTCTTATTTCAATAATTATGTTGCTAAAATCCAAAATCATATTTCCGATCAAAATGTTTTATCTAACTTTTTAAATGATCCGTCTGCAGATAATTTTAACTATTATCGAGATGACGATTATGACCAAGAAGAATTAAGTATAAGAGACAGATATAAAAATTACAATAGTCCGGAAGGAAATTCACCAACATCCGAAATGTCTGATACTATGAATGCAGACCGGTATCCAACTTCAGCTTCTACTCTCCCTAATGTGGAAGATATAAACTTGGATAATAACCTAAGTGAATCTGAGAGCTATTTTCAATATAAAATTGATTTCAAGCCCAATAAAATGGAAGTTGGTAAAAACTTCGTTACCGATAAGGTTCTTTACATTGATCCAGATACTCAAAAAGAAGTTTATTGGTACCAATTTAGGGTTCCGGTTACCTCATTTTCTAAAAGAGTAAATGATATTCAAGATTTTAGATCTATAAGATTTATAAGAATGTTTCTCCATGGATGGAGTGAAAACGTAACTCTACGATTTGCAAGACTGGAGCTTATAAGGGGAGAATGGAGAAGATATTTGGGTAGTTTATTGTCTAATGGAGAATTCATTCAGAATGAAGAAGCCAATACTTTTTTTAATGTTAGTGCAGTTAACTTAGAAGACAATGGAACTAGAGATCCAATCAATTATGTTCTGCCAGAAGGAATTATAAGAGAAACGAATTATCAAACTGCAAACTTAGCGCAGCAAAACGAGCAGAGTTTGGTTTTAGATGTTTGTGGTTTGAAAGACGGTGACTCAAGAGCAATTTACAGAAACGTAAACTTAGACATTAGAAATTACAATAAAATTCAAATGTTTGTTCATGGAGAATCTAATGCGGGTTCAGACCCAATTAACGACAACGAAGCCACTATTTTCATGAGACTAGGAACAGATTTTGTTTCCAATTATTATGAATATGAAATGCCAATTAAAGTCTCTCCATGGGGTAATAATGCAGCAAGTTCTGTCTGGCCAGATGAAAACAATATGACCGTTAATTTAAATCATTTAAAAGATTTAAAAAAGAATAGAAACTTTACAGAATCTAGCAATTTTGAAAGATTTACAAGATCTGATCCCGACAACCCTAGCTCCAATATTACAGTAGTTGGAAATCCCAATCTGCAAGGTTTAAAAACAATAATGATTGGGGTGAGAAATCCTAAAAGTAACGATCCAAATAACCAATGGAAACCGGACGATGGCTTAGAAAAATGTCTAGAAGTATGGGTGAATGAGTTAAGACTTAGTGATTTTAATGAAAATGGTGGTTGGGCCGCAATAGGAAGAATGACTGCAAATTTAGCAGATTTTGCAGATATCGCTGTTTCAGGAAACTATTCTACACCTGGTTTTGGAAGCATAGAAAAAAGTGTTAGTGAAAGACAACAAGAATTTATTTATGGCGTAGATGCCTCAAGCACGATAAACTTGGACAAATTTTTTGGAGATCAATCTGGAATAAATTTACCCATGTATGTAGGTTACTCAAGAAACGTCATAAAACCTCTTTACGATCCATTAAGCCCCGATCTTTTATTTGAAAAAGGGGCTAATGAAGAAGAGATTTTTTGGAATGAAAGATTTTACAATGGAATTGATTTAACAGAAAGAAAGTCAATTAATTTTACCAATATTAAGTTTGACAATAAGAAAAAAAGTAGGCCGTCAAAAAAAGACACTCCAAAAAAACTTAATTCAAAACTTTCCTCCGCCGATGAAACAAAAGAAGAGGAAGAAGGTCCTAGTAAAGCAAAAGAAAAAAAGATTAAAAAAAGCACCAATAAAATAGCCTTGCCGTGGGATATTTCAAATTTCAGTTTAAACTATTCTTTTACTGAGTTATCTCATAGAGATATCAACATACGTCAAGACCTACAAAGAAACTATCTTGGTTCAGTAAATTATTTATACAATAGCAAAGTAAAACCGTTCGAACCTTTCAAGAAAAATTCATTTATTAGAAAGTCAAAGTGGCTAAGATTTGTTAGAGATTTTAATATTTATTTACTACCAAAACAAATTGCGGTTAGGTCTAATATGAATAGAACTTACAACATCTTTTCTACTAGATACAATTTCCCTGGAGGAGAAAATTTTGAAGTTCCTCAATTTGGAAAACAGTTTAATTGGGATAGGAATTATGATTTTAAATACGACATTACTAAGAATTTAAAGTTTGATTTACAAGCTACTAATGGGGCATTTGTCAGAGAAACACCAGGAAAAATTGATTATGGAATTTTTGGTTACGAAGACGAGTTAGACCAAGAATTAGTCAATAATAGTCTACGAACGTTTGGGGAGAATATGAACTATAATCATATTGGCAATGTATCTTTTAAATGGCATTTTAAGAAATTCCCTTTAACTGACTGGATATCCTTAACTACAAGATATACTGGAAATTTTGATTGGACTAGAGCTCCTCTTGCCCTAGATAATGATACGCTTTCAGTAGGAAACATTATTCAAAATTCTAGAGTAATTGCATGGTCTGGAAAATTAAATTTTATAACACTTTACAATAAAGTTCCTTACCTAAAGAAAGTGAATAAAAAGTACGGCAACTCAAGGATGTCAAGAGCAAGAAGCAATACCACCAAGGGAGGCTCTAAACCAAAACCCAAACCAAGTGGGGAGAAGGGAGAAAAACAAAAAAAAGAAAAGGAAAAAGAAACCAAGATATTAGATCAGTTTGCTAGAGTTTTAATGTCTGTAAAGAGTGTAAATGCAACCTTTAATACCAATGATGGAATTATGCTTCCTGGCTATGCTAATAAGACCAGTATTTTAGGAATGGACGATAATTGGATAGCTCCAGGCATGGAATTTATTGCTGGAGGATACCAAGAAAGAGATATGTTGGGGAATAAAACTAATTTCATTTTTGCCAATCATGCAGCTGAAAATAATTGGTTAGTAGATACTAATAATTATCAATACATAAGTACTCAATATGCGGTTAACCATACAGAAAACATGACTTTTAAAGCATCTATAAAGCCTATTAAAAGTTTAAGAATAGACCTTTCTGCAGATAGAAATCTAATGGAGAATAGAACCTCTAACTTAGGAATTGGAGACGACAATATGTTTGCACTTTTAAATAACCAGTTCAATGGATCTTTTAGTACTTCTACTATTTCATGGAAGACGGCTTTTGGTCAAGATGTTATGAACGATACAACTTTAAATAATCAAATTTGGGAAAACCTACTTTCATACCGTTCTGAAATATCTTCACTAATGTCACAGTCCAATCCCAATGCCTCTAATAATTTAGAAAATACTGGTTACTATTCGGGATACGATAGCACGCAGCAAGACGTAATAATTGGTGCTTTTATGTGTGCTTATTTGGGAGAAGCCCCCACTTTAAATAATATAAATCCTTTAAGTCAAAGGATTCCACTACCTAATTGGAGAATTACTTTTGATGGACTAGGCAAGATAAAAGCATTTAAGAAATACATTAAAAAGCTGTCGTTTACCCACGCATATCGCTCTAATTTTTCATTAGGAAACTATACTACCAATTTAAGTGGACAGTGGGATAGTGAAGGCAATGCAACTGAAACTGATATTGCAGGGAATTTCATTTCTCAAAAACAAATTATGACTATGAATATTCTAGAGCAATTCGCTCCGTTATTAGGGGTTGATCTAACTCTCGCTAACAATATGTCTGTTAAATTTGAAATTAAAAAAGATAGAAATATTTCCCTTAGTCTTTCGAATAATCAAATTACAGAAATTAAGGGAAGTGAAATTAAGTTTGGTTCTGGATATACTTGGAGAAAATTATCTCTGCCAATTAAAATTGCGGGAAAAACATTGGACCCAAGTGATTTAAGAATGAGACTAGATGTTGCAGTTAGAGATAATAAAACCATTATTAGAAAAATTGTAGAAAATCAAAATCAATATACAGCTGGACAAACAGCGGTAACCATACAATTTTCTGGAGACTATAATTTAACCAAACAATTAATGCTAAGGATTTACTTTGACAGAAGGGTAAATACTCCACATGTTTCAAATTCTTTTCCAACGGCCAATACAAATGCAGGTTTTGCGCTTAGATTTCAACTGAGATAATCCTTTTTTTTGTTAATTTGTCAAAAATTTAAAATCATGAATGTTCCTAAAAATTTAAAATACACCAACGACCATGAATGGGTAAAAGTAGATGGAGAAATTGCTACTATTGGGATAACTGATTTTGCTCAGGGTGAATTAGGAGATATTGTTTATGTGGAAGTCGACACTTTAGACGAAAAATTAGATAAAGAGGAAGTTTTTGGAACTGTTGAGGCTGTTAAAACGGTTTCTGATCTTTTTATGCCAATAAGCGGAGAAATATTAGAATTTAATGAGTCTTTAGAAACTAACCCAGAAAAAGTGAATGACAATCCGTATGAAGATGGTTGGATGATTAAGATAAAAATTAGTGATTCATCGGAACTGGATGAGTTATTATCACCAGAAGATTATGAAAATACTATTAGTTAGTTTTCTTTATGGTATGGTTTTTGAACAATTTAATTTAATTAGTTAGTTTTACAATATTATATGAAACCAAAGAAAAATCCACTTGTAGACGCAGAAGACATTAAATCAAGAACAGTTTATGTTCTTTCAGGACTTGTATTGGTAACAGCTTTTATTTTGTGTCTTGTAGAATATAAAAAGATTGATTTAGCAGGTGCTAGTATAGAATCTTCCTTATCTGCTCTTGAAGACGAAGAAGTTGTGGAAATAAATCCTAATACACCGCCACCACCACCGCCACCGCCGCCTCCTCCAGCACCACCCGAAGAAGTAGAGGTTTTGGAAGAAGAAGATGAAAGGGAAGAAACCAATGTCATTATTATTGATCAAGAAGCCGATATAGATATCGTAATTGAAGTTGAAGAAGAACCAGAACCTGTTGTGGAACAAATTTTTGATGTTGTTGAAGAAAATCCAGAATTCGTTGGTGGAATGCAAAAACTTTATGAATACTTGGGTAAGAATATTCAATACCCAGAAATGGCAAAAGAAAATGGAATACAAGGAAAAGTTTTTGTCCAGTTTGTAGTATGGAAAGACGGGACTATTAAAGATGTTAAGATTGTTAAAGGCGTTCACAAAACATTGGACGGAGAAGCACAAAGAGTAGTAAAATCTATGCCAAAATGGACTCCTGGAAAACAAAGAGGAACTGCTGTAAATGCTAGATTTACTCTGCCAATCAAATTTAGAATAAGTTAGATTATCATTCCTGCCCCAACAGTGTTGTTGGTGCTTTCGTCAATAATTATTAGACTTCCCGTCGTTCTATTGTCATTATACTTGTCTACAAATAAGGGCTTAGTTACTCTAATAGCAATTCTTGCTATGTCATTACAATTGACAATTTTATCTTTCGTATCTCTATGTAGGGTATTTATATCCACTTTATATAATATTTCTTTTACAATACACCTTACATTTTTAGTCGTATGCTTAATAGTATATTTTCCTTTGTCTGAAAGTGGATTTTTTCCCATCCAACAGACCATCATTTCAATATCTTGAAGTATTTCAGGTTGATTTTTCACTCTAACAATCATGTCGCCTCTACTTACGTCTAAATCGTCTTCTAAAGTCATTGTTACCGACATTGGAGCGTAAGCCTCTTCTATTTCATTTTCAAAATTAAGTATGGATTTAATTTTTGATTGAAAACCTGAAGGCAACAAAACTACTTCGTCATTTTTTTTAAAAATACCACCTGCAATTCTACCGGAATAACCTCTAAAATCATGAAACTCATCTTTTTGTGGTCTTATAACATATTGTACTGGAAATCTACAATCAATAAGGTTATGGTCTGAAGCAATATGAATGTTTTCCAAAGTATGTAATAAGGTGCTTCCTTCGTACCAATGCATATCCTTTGATCTGTTTACTACATTGTCGCCATTCAAAGCGCTAATAGGTAGAAATCTAATGTCTTTTGTAGTTAGTTTTGAGCTAAAACCAACCAATTCTTTTTTTGTTTTTTCAAATACCTCTTCCTCATAGTTTACCAAGTCCATTTTATTGATACAATAAATTATATGAGGAATTCCTAGTAATGAAGCAATAAAAGAATGTCTTTTAGTTTGCTCAACTATTCCCTTTCTTGCATCTACTAAAATAATTGCTAGATTGGCAGTACTTGCTCCAGTAACCATATTTCTAGTATATTGAACATGTCCAGGGGTATCTGCAATTATAAATTTTCTTTTTGGAGTTGCAAAGTACCTGTAGGCAACATCTATAGTTATCCCTTGTTCTCTTTCAGCTCTTAAGCCATCTGTAAGTAAAGCTAAATTTACTTTTTCTTCCCCCTTATTTGAACTGGCAATTTCAATTGCCTCCATTTGGTCTTCAAAAATAGATTTACTATCGTATAGCAATCTTCCTATTAAAGTACTTTTACCATCGTCTACACTACCAGCAGTAGTGAAGCGTAAAAGATCCATATTTAAATATTGATTACTCATTGTTAAAAATAGCCCTCTTTTTTTCTGTCTTCCATAGCAGCTTCAGATCTTTTATCGTCTGCTCTTCCCCCTCTTTCAGTAATTCTTGATGAAGTCACCTCGTCAATAATCTTTTCTAGGCTATCTGCATTAGAAATAGTTGCGCCTGTACAAGTGGCATCTCCAATAGTTCTAAAACGTACTTGCATATTGGTAATTTCTTCCTCTGGCTTAGTTTCAGTAAAACTTGTTTTTGCCATAACCACCCCATTTCTAGTAAAACAATCTCTTTTGTGTGAAAAATATAGGGAAGGAATTTTTATTTTTTCTTGTAATATATACTGCCAAATATCCATTTCCGTCCAATTACTAATTGGAAAAGCTCTAAAATGCTCTCCAAAATTCTTTTTCCCATTAAATAAATTCCATAATTCTGGCCTTTGATTTTTCGGATCCCATTGTCCAAAATCATCTCTGTGAGAAAAAAATCTTTCTTTAGCTCTAGCCTTTTCTTCATCTCTACGAGCACCTCCCATTGCACAATCAAATTGATGATTTTCAATTGCATCTAAAAGAGTGGTAGTCTGAAGTTTATTTCTACTAGAATTAATTCCTTTTTCTTCCTTGACTTTACCTTCGTCAATAGATTTTTGAACGGAAGCAATAATTAGTTTTGCATTGGTTTCTTTTACCAATTGGTCTCTGAACTTGTAGAGTTCATCAAAGTTATGGCCAGTATCTACATGCATTAAGGGAAAAGGGACATTTGCTGGATAGAATGCTTTTCTTGCCAAATGATGACAAACAATAGAGTCCTTTCCCCCGGAAAAAAGAAGAACAGGGTTTTCAAACTGAGCAACTACTTCTCTAATTATAAATATCGATTCAGCTTCTAACTCTTTTAAATGAGTCAAATGGTATTTATTCATCTTAATTCACTAATTAATGGAAGAACAAAATTATATAAAATTTCAGAGGATTCTTCTATATTCTTTCCCTTTGTTGGGATATTTAAATTTGGGCAAACAGGCTCTTCGTATGGAGAAGAAATCCCTGTAAAATTCAATAGTTCTCCTCTTCTAGCTTTTTTATATAAGCCTTTAGTGTCTCGAATTTCACAATCTTCTAAAGACGTAGCTATGAATATTTCATAAAAGTTTTTCTCTCCAATAATTTCTTTTGCAAGGGTTCTCATGTTTTTTTTTGGACTAACTAAACAGCAAATCGTAACAATGCCACAATCCACAAACAACTTGGATATTTCTGCAGTTCTTCTCACATTTTCTATTCTGTCCAGCTCACTGAAACTTAAGTTCTTATTAATTCCAAGCCTTATATTGTCTCCATCTAAAACTTTGGTTATAAATCCTTTACTGTGTAATTTTTTAGCTATCGATTTTGCAATACTAGTTTTACCAGAACCCGATAATCCAGTCAGCCAAAGACAAATTCCTTTTTGTTTTAATAGCTTCTCTTTTTCAGTTTTTGGAATCAATTCATGATTTGTGGAAAAAAGGTTATCCATAAAATATTTCTAATATATTATTAATAAACAATAGAATATAGCATTAAACTACGAATCATTATCTTTGAGAAGAAGAATTTTTTCAATTTTGATGATTTTAGATTTAAAAACCAAAGTAGATAAGTTAGGGTTAGAAGACAGAGTATCTCGAATCACTAAGAGAAGTTTAAAAAGTGAAGCCAAGTTACAAGGTCTAAAAATGATTTTGAGCATGATAGATTTGACGACTTTAGAAGGTATGGATACCAACAAGAGTGTCGAACAACTTTGTTACAAAGCTACCCATCTTCACCAAGAATTCCCAGATTTGCCAAATGTTGCTGCAGTGTGTGTCTATCCAAACATGGTAAAAACTGCTTCAAATTTTCTTAAAGATTCAAAGGTGAAAGTAGCAAGTGTTGCAACTGCATTTCCTAGTGGAAATTCTTCTTTAGAAGTTAAGATACAAGAAACAAAAGAAGCTATTTTCAACGGGGCAGAGGAGATAGACATGGTTATTAGTAGAGGTAAATTTCATTCTGGAGAGTATAATTATGTTTTTGATGAGATAGCAACAATTAAAGAAACTTGTGGGGATAAAGCTAGGTTGAAGGTAATTTTAGAGACAGGAGAATTAGGAGATTATGACCATATTAGGTTGGCAAGTGAAATATCAATTAAAGCAGGTGCAGATTTCATAAAAACATCCACTGGAAAAATTAAACCAGCTGCAACTCTTCCTATTACACTGGTAATGCTGGAAGCAATTAAAGACCACTATTACAATACTGGTAAAATGGTTGGAATGAAACCAGCAGGAGGGATTTCCAACTCCAAACTTGCCCTTCAGTACCTTATAATGGTAAAAGAAACTTTAGGTAATTTGTGGTTGGACAAACATTGGTTTAGATTTGGTGCAAGTAGTTTGGCCAATGATGTTTTGATGCAAATTTTAAAACAAAAAACTGGGGTTTACCAGTCCAATAATTATTTTTCAAAAGATTAGTACATGAGTTCTAAAATAAAGTCATTAAAGTACAATGGAAAATGGGATTTTTCACCTTCCATTGAAAGTATAGAGAACCTTTCTATCCAAAAAGAATACCAACTTTTTATCAATGGACAATTTCAACAACCTTTAGCAAAAAAATATTTTCCATCCATTAACCCATCTAACGAACAGCAACTTTCTAGAATTGCTAAGGCAGAGGCTGAGGATGTGGATATGGCTGTAAAATCTGCAAGAGCAGCATTTAATGGTCAATGGGGTAAAATTTCAGGGAAAGAGAGAGCAAAATATATATACAGAATTGCAAGATTAATTCAAGAAAAGTCTAAAGAGTTAGCTATTGTTGAAACATTAGATGGAGGTAAACCAATTCGAGAGTCTAGAGATATTGATATTCCACTTGCTGCAGCCCACTTTTTTTATTATGCTGGATGGGCAGATAAACTTGAGTATGCCTTTCCAAATAGATTTCCAAAACCATTGGGAGTGGTAGGACAGATTATTCCATGGAATTTTCCTTTAATGATGGCAGCATGGAAAATTGCTCCAGCCTTAGCTACAGGTAATACGGTAGTTTTAAAACCAGCAGAGTCTACTTCAATTACTGCTCTTTTATTAGCTGAAATTATTAAAGAGGCAGAACTTCCCCCAGGAGTTGTTAATATTATTACTGGAGATGGATCTACTGGAAATCTAATAGTAAATCATCCCGATGTAAATAAAATTGCATTTACCGGATCTACCCAAGTTGGAAAGTCTATTATGGAAAATATTTCCGGAACAAACAAAAGATCTACAATGGAATTAGGTGGAAAAGCTGCAAATATTATTTTTGAAGATGCACCATTAGACCAGGCTGTGGAAGGAGTTATTAATGGAATTTATTTTAATCAAGGGCATGTTTGTTGTGCTGGATCGAGGTTGTTTATTCAAGAATCGGTATATGATGTGGTGTTAAGAAAATTGAAAGATAGAATGCAGTCCTTGCTGGTAGGTAATCCACTTGATAAAAATACAGATATTGGAGCTGTTAATTCAAAGCAACAGTTAGCAACCATCCAAAAATACATTGATATTGGAGTAAAAGAGGGAGCTGATATATTCCAATTAAATTGTGAACTTCCAAAGAGTGGGTATTGGTGTCCACCTACATTATTTACCAATGTCTCTCAATCTCATAGTATTGCTAAAGAAGAAATTTTTGGACCAGTTTTAGCGGTTCAAACTTTTAGAACGACTCAAGAAGTAATTAATAAAGCAAACAATACTCCTTATGGATTATCAGCAGGAGTTTGGACAGACAAGGGTTCAAAGGCTTTTAATTTAGCTTCTAAACTAAAAGCGGGTGTTATATGGGCAAACACTTACAATAAATTTGATCCAACTTCTCCATTTGGGGGCTACAAAGAAAGTGGTCATGGAAGAGAGGGTGGGTTACATGGTCTTAATCCCTATTTAAATTTAGAATAATGTCAAAAAGAATTAAAGTTTTAAAAACCTATAAGATTTTTATTGATGGAAAGTTCCCAAGAACTGAGTCAGGAAGGTATACTCAATTAAAAAAAGATAATTTAACTATTGCAAATGTCTGTTTGTCATCTAGAAAAGATATAAGAAATGCAGTTTTATCTGCTAGAAATGCATTTGAAAGCTGGTCTAGTAAGTCGGCCTACAACAGGAGCCAAATTTTATATAGAATTGCTGAAATGATGGAGGGCAATAAAAACCAATTTATTGAAGAGTTAATTCTTCAAGGAGAAGACTCTAATAAAGCAATTTTAGAAATAGATCAGAGCATTGATAGGATTATTTATTTTGCTGGATGGCCAGATAAAATCAATCCAATTTTTGGATCCGTTAATCCAGTAGCATCTTCCCATTTTAATTTTACTATTTTAGAACCAATGGGTGTATTAGGAATAGTTGCTCCAGAAGAAAACTCTTTATTGGGTTTAATATCTTCTATAATCCCAGCTATTCTTTCTGGAAATACATGTGTTACCATAGTTTCTGAAAAACTACCATTATGCGCAATTTCTTTAGCCGAAGTAATTTCTAATTCAGATGTGCCTAACGGAGTAGTTAATATTATAACTGGAAGTAAAGACGAACTAGCTCCGCATCTGGCCCAACATATGGATGTAAATGCTCTTGGAATTAATATAGACAATAAGGAGTTAAAAAATCAAATGTTTTTTCAAGCGTCTAATAACTTAAAAAGAGTAGTGGATGTATCAAAATACAAAATAGAAGATAGTAGTTTTGAATCTCCATATATTGTCAAAAAATTCATGGAAGCAAAAACAACTTGGCACCCAATAGAAAAAGATTTCACATCCTCCAATAATTATTAGTATGGAAATTAGCAAAAAAAGACATTTGGCCAAGACATTTACTTGGAGACTTACGGCAACTCTTACAACTATGGTTATTGCTTGGCTAGTAAGTGGAGATCCATTAACAGGATTAACCGTAGGAGGAATTGAATTTTTTGTTAAAATGCCAATTTATTATTTTCATGAGAGAGTGTGGTATAAATCTAATTTTGGATTAAATGGACGAAGTAAAGGAAAATAATTGGCTAAATATTGCCAAAGAAGCAGCTAAAAAAGCTGGAGATAAAATACTTCAAATTTATGGGGAAGATTTTTCTGTTAGTTATAAAGAAGACAAATCTCCTTTAACTATTGCGGACCAACAAGCAAATGATATTATAGAAAGCTATTTGTTAAAAACCAATATCCCAATTTTAAGTGAGGAAGGTAAACTAACTGAATATAAGGAAAGGAAAAATTGGAAATTACTTTGGATTGTAGATCCCCTGGATGGGACCAAAGAGTTTGTAAAAAGGAATGGAGAGTTCACAGTTAATATCGCTTTGGTTAAAAATGGAAAACCAATATTAGGAGTTATTTTTGTGCCAGTTAAGGGCTGGTTGTATTATGGATCTTCCAACGGCTCTTATAGAGAAATTGACGAAAAAAAAGTCAAGCTACCTTTCGAAAATAAATCAATTAATTTCAAAGTAGTTGGAAGCAGATCTCATCAAAGCCCAGAAACTAAAAAATATTTTGAGGATATAAAAAAAGTAAAAAAAAATGTTGAAATTGTCTCCATGGGAAGTTCCCTTAAAATTTGTTTGGTAGCAGAAGGAAGTGCAGATGTTTACCCTAGATTCGCACCAACTATGGAGTGGGATACAGCAGCTGGACACGCGATAGCTAAACATTCTGGAAAAAAGTTAATAGATTTACAAACTAAACAAGAGATGATATATAATCGTCCAAGGTTAACAAATAATTGGTTTATTGTAGAGTAATGAAAAAAATTGCATTAATTACCGGGGTTACAGGACAAGATGGAGCTTATTTAGCAGAACTATTGTTGAATAAAAATTATGAGGTTCATGGTATTAAAAGAAGATCATCTTCCTTCAATACCGCAAGAATAGACCATTTATACAAAGACAAGCACAAAGAAGACGTGAATTTATTTCTTCATTATGGAGACTTAACAGATTCTACAAATTTGATAAGAATAATTCAGGAAGTTCAGCCCCATGAAATTTACAATCTTGGAGCACAGTCTCACGTAAAAGTTTCTTTTGAAGTCCCGGAATATACCGCAAATTCAGATGCTGTAGGAACCCTAAGAATTTTGGAGGCTATAAGAATTCTAAAAATGGAAAATAAAGTTAAGTTTTACCAGGCATCTACATCTGAACTTTATGGAAAAGTTCAAGAAATTCCACAAACAGAAACCACTCCATTTTACCCAAGAAGTCCATATGGAGTTGCCAAATTATATGCTTTTTGGATTGTCAAAAATTACCGTGAGGCTTATGGTATGTTTGCTTGTAATGGTATTTTATTTAACCACGAAAGCCCACTCAGAGGAGAAACTTTTGTAACTAGAAAAATCACAAGAGCGGCTTCTAAAATAAAGCTTGGATTACAGGAAAAACTTTACCTAGGCAATTTAAATGCTCAGCGAGATTGGGGACATGCAAAAGATTATGTGGAAGGAATGTGGAGAATGCTTCAGTATGAAAAGCCAGAAGATTTTGTTCTAGCAACTGGTAAAACTACCACCATAAGAGAGTTTTGTAATTTATCGTTCAAGGAGCTAGGAATTGAAATAAAATGGGAGGGAGAAGGAGAAAATGAAGTTGGAATTGACCAATCTTCTAATAAAGTAATTATTTCAATAGACAACAATTATTACCGCCCAACGGAAGTTGATTTACTTATCGGAGATGCTTCAAAAGCCAAAAAGCTACTAAGCTGGACTCCGAAATACGATTTGGAATCTTTGGTAAAAGAAATGGTGAATGCAGATTATCAACTTTTTCAGAAAAAACTTAAAAAATAATGGCATTTTCAAAAAATTCTAAAATTTATGTTGCTGGCCATAATGGAATGGTTGGTTCTGCAATTGTTAGAAAATTAAAGTCTTTAGGTCATAACAATTTAGTCCTAAAATCTTCTAAAGAATTGGATTTAAGAAATTCCGAAGATGTAACTAGTTTTTTTAATAAGGAAAGACCAGAATTTGTTTTTTTAGCCGCAGCTAAAGTTGGTGGTATTTTAGCCAATAGTAACTATAAAGCAGATTTTATCTATGATAATTTAACAATCCAAAACAACGTTATAAAAAATGCTCACCTTTTCAATGTTGAAAAACTACTTTTTTTAGGATCTTCATGTATTTATCCAAAAAATGCTCCTCAACCAATAAAAGAAGAGTATCTATTAACTGGACTTTTAGAAACAACCAATGAGCCCTATGCAATAGCTAAAATTGCAGGGTTAAAAATGTGCCAATATTTTAGAGAACAATACGGATGTAACTTCATATCTATTATGCCCTCAAATTTATATGGTATAAATGACAATTTTGATCTTAAAACTTCACATGTTTTACCAGCGTTGTTGAGAAAGTTTCACGATGCAAAGCTTAACAATGAAAACCAAGTAGAAATTTGGGGAAGTGGCAATCCTAAAAGAGAATTTTTATATGTAGATGATTTGGCACATGCATGTGTTTTTCTAATGAAGAATTATAATAAATCTGAGACTGTAAATGTTGGAACTGGAGAGGACATTTCAATTAAAGATTTAGCGCTTTTAATCAAGAATATAACTGATTTTAAAGGAGACTTATATTACGATTCTTCCATGCCAGATGGAACTTACAGTAAATTATTAGATGTTAGCAAAATCAATAATTTACAATGGAAAGCTAAAATTAGTCTTACAGTTGGTATTAAATTAACTTATGATTGGTATATTAAAAACCATGTTGTCTAAAAAAACAATTTTTAAGCATGCTATAATTTGTTTTTACTTTTGTTTAGTTAATCCTTTAATTGCTCAAATTAAAAACAAAAGTTTTTCTTCCAATTATATAATTTCCTATAATAAAGTTTTCCATAGTTCCATCCAGCCTTATTTAGAGTCTAGTCAATACTTTCTAGATAGTACAACAACAAAAGATAGAACTAAGCTAAGGAATAAAATATTTGAACATAGTTTATTAAATGTCAATCAAGACGATATTCATATTACAGCAGATCCTCTTTTTAATTTCACACTTGGCCCTAGAAACAATGATTTGGATTATAGGTATTATAATAATGTTAGAGGATTTAGAATTACTGGAGATTTAAGTGGTAATTTTTCTTTTGAAACTAGATTTTATGAAAACCAATTTTTTTATCCGTTGTATCTTCAAGAGAAGTCTAGCCAAAGGGCAAATCCACAAATGGGGGTTGATGGAATAGCATATGGAATTGGCAGAGCAAAACGTTTTAAGGACTATGGCCACGATGCAAGTTTGGCAAATGGATATTTAAGTTTTTCTCCAATTTCAGAAATCAATTTTCAAATTGGACACGGAAGACATTTTTTCGGAGATGGATATCGGTCCTTGTTAATTTCGGATTATGCTCCTGATTATCCTTATATAAGCGGGCAGTATTTTCTGTTTGACAAAAAAATTCTTTACAAACACGTTACTTCGTGGATGAAAAACTTAGAAAGAATACCAGTTGCTTCTACCCCAGAAGCATTATTTATTCCAAAGTCAACAAGTTTTAATCAGTTATCCTATTCTCCAAATAACAGATTTACAATTTCTCTTTTTGAAGGTGGGGTTTACCAATCATTTAATGATCAAAATGGAGTAATTAGTCCAGATTTGAGTTTCTTTTTACCAATAATGGGAACAAAAGCAATAGATGCAGACACTACCAATAATATTATTTATGGATTTAATTGGTCTTTTTTATTTTTTGATAATCTTAAAATATATAACCAAATAGCCTTAAAAGATTTTGATTTTTCCAATGGTTTTCAGTTAGGAATTAAATGGTTTAACCCGTTAAAAATTTCTAATTCTTTTTTAAATATTGAATGGAATATGTCTCCTTCAGGTCTTTATTCTATGAGTCAAGGGCAAGTCAACCAAAGTTACTCTCACTTAGGGCATGAATTAGCCCATCCGCTTGGTTCAGGATTCAAAGAATTATTAATAAGAGGTCAGTTTTGTTATAAAAACACCTTTTTAAGGTTTAATTACAATTATGCAAATTTCATTACTGGGTATAGCGGTAATGAGATTTTTGAACCTTTAGAAAATTTACTTTTTAGTATAAATTCTGAAAACAACAGATGGTTTTTAAATACAAATATTGGTATAATGTTAAATAAAGCAACCAACATGGAAATTTCCATTGGACATATTACTAGGATATACAATAGTTTAGCAGAGAATTATATTTTTCTTTCTTGGCGAACCAATTTAAAAAACGATTACTTTGATCAATAAACCTAAATTTTGAGCGGATTATACATACTAATATTTGGTTTTTTTACAGCTTTAATTGTTGTGCTTTTTTCAATGCCATCTTTAATAAAAGTTGCTAAACTTAAAAACTTAGTGGACTCACCTTTGGAAGACAGAAAGATGCATCGTTGGAGTATTCCAACTCTAGGAGGAGTTGTGATTTTTGGTGCTATAGTTTTTTCGTATTCCCTTTGGTTTCCTGAAAACTATGATTTCATTGATGGAACGCTGGTTAATTTTAAATTTTTAATTTCTTCTCTAATCTTGCTCTTTTTTGTGGGGGTGAAAGATGATATTATAGGAACTGCTCCGGTAAAAAAACTCATTGCCCATATAATTGTAGCTTTTATTCTTGTAGTAATGGCAGGCCTTAGAATTGAATCAATGCAGGGAATATTTGGAGTGATAAATCCTTTGAGCTTATGGCAAAGTTACTTGTTGAGTATTTTAGCTTATTTAGTTATCATCAACTCAATAAATTTAATTGATGGATTAGATGGTCTTGCAGGACTCGTTTCTTTATTGGCTTCTGTTTTTTTTGGTATTTTATTTTATTATTCTGGCAACATACCATTAAGTCTTTTAGCTTTTGTTTTGTCTGGTACTATGTTGGGATTTATATTTTTTAACTTTTATCCTGCAAGAGTTTTTATGGGGGATGCAGGCTCTTTAGCAATTGGTTCAATTTTTTGTGTTTTGTCTATTAATTCAATTAATGAAAGCTATTTATTAGCACCAATTTGGATTCAAACTTTGAATAAAGCAGTATTAGCTATGAGTATTTTGGCATACCCATTAATTGATACTTTAAGGGTTTTCACTCTTCGAATCTTAAAGGACAAATCTCCATTTACAGCAGATAAAAACCATATACACCATAATTTTGAAAAAATTGGTTTTGGTCATGCAAAAACTTCTTTGTCAATTTTTTTCTACAGTCTGACAGTAGTGCTTTTTCAATTGTTTTTACAATTATTTTTAAAGATAAATAACCCAACTTTACTGTTGTTTATTCAAGTTGTCTTTTCATGCTTAACACTCTTGATTATTTACCTTTTAGCTAAGCTATACATCAAAAAAAATTGAAAAATATTATTCTAAATATTGTAGGATTATTAATGGTTTTTAATGTCTTTTCTCAACAATATATTTATGGAGATATCCAAAGTAGGTATAAAATGGAAAAATATATTTGCTTTGAGGGAGAAAACCACCATAGCTTATCAAAGCCTTGTCAAATAAACAAGAACCAAAGTAAGATTTATCAAAAGGGTATTTGGGATTACTCAGCTATTAAGGACTCTTCCAAATTTACTTTTTTGCCTTTTCTCTCTTTGCAGGAATCACCAGCAATTTCTTACAGTTCTCCCAAAATAAATTATGCTACCGGGATACAGTTAAATTATTTAAGTTCTAAATTCTTTTACCAGATTAGGCTTGGGTTTCAAGAAGGTTTTGTAAATAATGACAGATTTTCTAACAAAAGACCCTATGTTCGTTCAATTGGTTATGTAGACGATACAAATTCCATGTCATACAGTAAGCCAATATTTCAAGGAGTTATTTCTTACAAGCTCAACAAATATATTTTACTAAGTGCTGGAAATGAGAAAAATACTTTTGGCGATGGCTATCGATCTTTATGGCTTTCAGATTTTGCACCTGCTTATCCTTTTATGAAATTAGAATCTACATTTTGGAAAGTAAAATATGTAAATCTTTGGTCACTTCATGAAGATCAATATTCAAAGGGGTTTTCAAATCTTAAATGGGCATCTTCTCATTTGCTCAGTTACAATGTTACTAAATGGATGAATTTAAGTTTATTTGAGTCTGTAGTTTGGCAAGATAAAGATACACTTGTGAATCGTGGCCCCGATATTAATTATTTCAATCCTTTTGTATTTTTTAGGCCGGTAGAATATGGAATAGGTTCCGCGGATAATTCTCTTCTTGGCGCAGGTCTTAAAGTTACAATTGACAAACATTACTTAATTTACTCTAGTTTTATTTTAGATGAATTTTTATTAAATGAGTTAAGAAATAGAACTGGTTGGTGGGGAAATAAATATGGTTTTCAAATCGGATTAAAGACATTTGACCTATTTAAATTAGACGGACTGTATTCCATTATGGAGTTTAATTCTGTGAGGCCATTTACTTATTCTCATATGAGTTCAAAACAAAACTATGGCCATAAAAATCATTCTTTGGCACATCCTTTAGAATCTAATTTTAAAGAGTTTTTAGTATTGGCAGGATTTCAAAGAAATAATATAGATTTTTCAGTACAGTACCATTTTCAACAATACGGAATAGACTCTTCAGGGATTAATTTTGGAAGCAACATGTTTGAGTCTTACAATACTAAAATTACTGACTATAATCACCAAATAGGCCAAGGTAACTTAGTAAAGCAGAATTTGGTAATAGTACAATTATCTTATTTGGTTGCTGCCTTAACTAACACAAAAATTTTCATTAGATATAACCATTTAAATTCTAAACCTTTTAATGGTCTTATTAACAACAGCAAAGTTTTTAATATCGGCATATCTTCACGATTGTGGCAGGATCAGCAAGATTATTGATTGAATCGTTCAACATATCCTATAATTAATAAGAAATTGTACTAATTTTGCGTAAAAATAGTTTTAGTTTGGAAAACATTACAAAATTATCATTCACTTTAAAGATAAGAGGCTACATAGCTCTTTTGAAACTTAGGCTTTCTAGCTTGGTTGTAATGTCCGCTTTTTTTGGGTTTTTATTGGCGGATGGAAACCTATCATCTTATGTCTTTCTGAATTTAATTCTAGGTGGTGTTTTAATAACTGGATCCTCTAATGGCTTCAACCAGATTATAGAACATAAAACAGACGAATTAATGTCTAGAACATTCTCTAGACCACTTCCCTCTAAAGTTTTAAGTATTCCAGAAGCTCTCATTTTTTGCATCATTACAGGTGTTTTGGGTTTGTATCTTCTAGCAAGTATTAATTTTAGTTCATTTATTTTAGGGTTATTAGCAATGGTTATATATACGGTTATTTATACCCCCTTAAAAAAGATAACTCCATTTGCAGTTTTTGTTGGTGCAATTCCTGGCAGCATTCCTCCTTTGCTTGGATATGTAGCTGTATCCAATGATTTTGGATTAGAACCAGGGATTTTATTTGTAGTTCAATTTTTCTGGCAATTTCCACATTTTTGGGCTCTGGCCTGGAAATTAGATGACGATTACAAAAAAGCTGGATTCAGATTGCTCCCTAGTGGAGATAGAAATCAAAAAAGTGCATTTCAAATAATGTTGTATTCAGCATTTTTAGTACCAGTTTCTATGCTTCCTTGGGCATCTGAAATGACAGGGTCTTGGTCTATGTGGTCAGCAGTTGTTATCAGTCTGATTATGTACTATCCAGCCGTTAAACTTTATTTTACATTGAATAAAAAGTATGCGACACAGCTGATGTTCATGTCCTTCTTGTATCTCCCAATTTTATTTACCATGTATTGTTTTAATCAGATTTAATCTTTCTATATGCAACAATTTAGTTCTAATAAACAAAGAGAAAAGGTTTACATAGCAATAGTAATTGTAGGACTAATTGCTAGTCTTATGCTTTTTGCTGGCCTTTCAAGTGCGGTTTTAGTTAGGAAAATGGACAAGTTTTGGGTTAATATTAATCTTCCTTTTGCATTTAAAATTAGTACTATTTTAATTTTAATAAGTAGTATATTTATTTATTATGCTGTTAAAAAGGCAAAAAAGTCTGACAAGAAAAGTACAGTTTACTTACTTATTTTATCTCTAGTTTTTTCATTGGCATTTGGAGTTTTTCAATTTATAGGTTGGAGTAAATATTATAACCAAGGAAATGCTATTAAGTCCTTTATCACCTTCGTATATGGACAATATGGTCAATCTTATATAGTTTATAATGGCGAAAACCCAATTGAGTATGATGGAGAGAATTATATTTTTGATGGGGAGGTAATGCAGACTAACTCCGTTGACGAATTAAAAACTTTTCTAAGACAAATCTGCGGATACGGAACTAGTTTCCAAGGTTCGAATTTAAAATTATCAAACTACAATAGTCCATATTCAATTTTTGATATTAAAAAGAATTCCAAACTAGAAATGTCCAGCACAGGTCTTACAATTAATAATTCTCCACTTTCAGAGGGACAAAAAGACGAATTATTTAAATTTTCTTTTGGTGTTTGTAACGACCAACCTTTTTTCATGCTTAAAGGAAAGTATGGGGAAGATTTTTCAATTGCTCTAAACGGAGAGGATTTAATCTACAATAAAAAGAAGTTGTATTTCCCTGCAAAAGAGCTATCCGATAAAGAAAAAAACGCAATTAGTCAAAAAGTTTACCAATCTGGTAATGAATATAATGTTCAAAATGGTCTGGTATATTTAGAGGACAAAGTAGTGTCGGATTTTGAAGGGTATTTTCAAGTAAAACCTGGAATAAATATTCATATCAATAATGATTTTTGGGAAAGAACAAAAGAAGAATTGAATGCCAACCAGTACGCTGAGTTTTATCAAACTTCTAATGTTTCTAGTAGTTTTGTTTGGGTGCTTACTTTTATTCATTTTTTACATTTAATAATGTCAATTTCTGGAATTATGGTGGTTAGTTTTCGAGCAAACAAAGGCTATTATAGTTCTAAAAATACCTCAGGCCTTAAAGCGATTGAAGTTTTTTGGCATTTTGTAGGACTTTTATGGCTTTACTTATATGTTTTTTTAGAATATATTAATTAAACTTGCATTGTTAATTTTAAAAAATGGCTGGACAATCTGAAAATATTAGTAGATCAGAACTTTGGGGAGGCAACGGATCTCCTTTTAGAATTTCCTATGGTAAGCAATGGATGTGGATGTTTTTGGTTTCTGACGCCTTGACATTTGGTGGTCTTTTAACTGCTTATGGTTTTGCAAGGCACCAAGCTCCTTCCTGGCCAATTGGTGAGGAAACTTTTAATGCTATGCCATTTTTAGGCAATGGTTATCCGCTCTTATATGTTGCTTTAATGACCTTTATATTAATTGTAAGTTCTGTTACAATGGTTTTAGCTGTTGAAGCTGGACACAGGTTAGATAAAAAAGGCGTTGTTAAATGGTTGTTGCTGACAGTTGTAGGTGGTTTATTTTTTGTAGGTTCTCAAGGTTGGGAATGGTATCATTTCATTCACGGGACCCATTATGGATCTATACTTACACCGGAAGGATGGGCAGTTGTAGACTATAACACTGCAAATGAATTAATATTAAGAATGGGAAGAGGGTTGACAGTGACTGGTGCAGAAGCAAAAGCATTATTTGATGGTGCTACTGCAACAATGCAGGGAGCTAATTTAATAGAAAATGAATATGCTCCATTAGTTCCTCAGTATGCCAATTTTTTCTTTTTCATTACAGGGTTTCATGGGTTTCATGTTTTTTCTGGTGTTGTGTTTAATTTTATAATCCTAGTTAATGTTATTAGAGGAGTTTATGACAAAAGAGGTCATTATGAAATGGTAGAGAAAGTTGGACTTTATTGGCATTTTGTTGATTTAGTATGGGTTTTTGTTTTTACATTTTTCTATTTACTGTAATCTTTAATCAATGGAAAGAGACGATTTAATACAAGATAATAATTACTCTGTTTCGGCTAATCATGACGAAGCACATGGAGTAGCCATAAGAAAAAAAATATGGAAAGTAACAGGGATACTTACCCTCATAACAGTAATTGAAGTCTTAATTGGTGCTTTTATTAAACAATACGATGCTGCTGGCGAAGACAATTTTCTTTGGCCATATGTCAAAATTGGATTCCTAGTTTTAACTGTTGTTAAAGCAGCTTACATTGTATTAATCTTTATGCATTTAGGAGACGAAAGAAAAAGTTTTAAGTGGGTAATCCTTGCTCCATATATTTTATTTATTGCTTACCTTATTTTTATCTGTCTAGCTGAGTCAACTTACTGGCATGAAGTTTTTCAAGGTGAGAATAGTATAAATCCTTAGTTATTTTGATTTCTAGAAGAAAAGGATTTTTAATCTTAGCTCTTATTTTTGGTGGATTTCTCTGCTCTCTTGGTTTTTTACTTTTAGGAGATACAGAATATAAACCACAGCCAGTTTTTGGGGAGTTAGATGCTCCTTTCAGTATTATTGATTTTAAAGGAGACACAATAACCTCTTGTGATTGGAATGATAAAATTATATTATACAACTTTTTATCTGTAGAATGCCCAACTGATTTTGAAAAATGCCCCTTTAGATTAGAATGGTTTAAGATTAAGATTTATAACGAATTAGTTGATAATTCTGGGTTTGACGATGTAATTGTAGTCACCTCTTTTTTGGAGTCTTCTGAGAATATTAATTACCGCATTAAAGAATTTAGAGATTTTAATAAAATTGATAGTGAAAAATGGATTATGACTGCTTCAAAATATATTCCATATTTTGACAATGAATTTACCAAAGGAAACCCTTGGAACAAAAAAGATACGCTATTTGGTTTTGATAGGGAAGCACACTTAATGACATTATTGGTGGATAAAAACCAAAAGATAAGAGGGAAATACTTTACTTATAATTTTGGGGAAATAAGAAGAATTACCAAAGAAATAAGCTTGCTTTTAAAAGAGGAGCAAGGAAATTCAGAGTTAAAAGAATTGCCAATTTATGGAAATAAAGACTTTGATTCTTCTATTGACAAAGATACTCTTTACCATCAAATTCCTGATTGGTCTTTTGAAAACCAAAATTCTCAAATTATAACATCTGAACAATTGGATAATAAAATTAAGTTGGTAGATTTCTTTTTCACCAGTTGCCCAACTATTTGTCCTCGAATGACACTCAATATGCATAAGATACAAAGCATACTTAAAAAAAACTGTCTCACAGATATAGAATTGTTGTCCTTTACAGTTGACCCCATAAAAGACACCTCTGAAAAACTTTTAGAATATGCAAATTCTTACAATGTTGATTCTACAAATTGGAATATGTTAACCGGTGATCAAGCTACTATATACGATCTTGGAGTGAATGGATTTTTGGTGCCAAATCAAGAAGATGCATTAGCTCCTGGGGGATTTCTACATTCTGAAAAACTAATCCTACTAGACCAGTTTAATAGAATAAGAGGCTATTACGATGGAACTGATTCTTTAAATATCCCAATTATTGTTCAGCACATCCAGTCACTTCTTTAAATTGTTTAGTCAATTTTTATTTTTAAATATTTTTAATTTAATTTTAATGAAAATTAAATCATGAATTTTCCTGTTGCATCCTTAACAAAGAATGATAAAAAAGCAAATATTTTTATTTTAAGTGTTTCTGCTGTTGTCTTTCTTGCTGTAGTAGTTTTACATGAACTTAATTTGAAAATAGAAGTAGATTTTGATCCTCACATTTTTGCCAAGTTTAATGCAATAATTAATGGTACTGTTTCCTTTTTATTAATCTCGGGATTGTTTTTTGTAAAGTCTAAAAAGTACCATCTTCATAAAAGGGTTATGAACCTCTCTATTATATTGTCTGTTTTGTTTTTATTATCCTATATAGCCCATCATCTTTTAGCAGAAAGCACAGTTTTTGGAGGTGAAGGAAGTATTAAATCTATTTATTATTTTATTCTTGTAACTCATATAATTTTAGCTGGATTATCCCTGCCATTTATTTTATATACTGCATATAGGGCTTCAATTGCAGAGTTTGGAAAACATAAAAAATTAGCTAGATATGTTTATCCAGTATGGTTGTATGTTGCTATAACTGGAGTTATTGTATATTTTTTAATATCTCCATACTACGTATGAAAGTAGTTTATAAATTTATATTACTCTTTACATTGATAATTTTTCAATTACAATCTTTTGCTCAAGGTTGTTCAACTTGTAGGGCTCAAATAATAAGTAGTACTAAAGATGATTTAACTATTGGAAATGGGCTCAATACTGGTATTCTTTTTTTAATGATTGTTCCATATATTATTCTTTTTTTCCTTTTTAGAAAAAATATTTTTAATATTTATAAGTCTTTTAAACCAAATTGAGTTTTTTTATTGGTTTTGAATTTCTTATAATTATATTTGTAGTATAGTTCTTTTATTACTTATCAAGAAAGGTGGAGGGAAAAGGCCCTTTGAAACCTTAGCAACCCCAAAATAGGAAGGTGCTAAATCCAGATTTAAATATCAAGATAAGAGATAAATTTTTTAACAAATTTCAATCTCTTTCCTAGGAAAGAGATTTTTTTTTGACCAAAAATGAGTAGTATAACAGACATAGCCAAAAAGAGAATTTTAATTTTAGATGGCGCCATGGGGACCATGATCCAGCGTTATACTTTAGAGGAAGCTGATTTTAGAAAAGGATGGTTTGAAGATCATTCAAGTCCTTTGAAAGGTAATAATGATTTATTAAGTTTAACTAGACCTGATATTATCAAAGAAATCCATTCTGCATATTTTAAAGCTGGCGCCGATATTGTAGAAACCAATACATTTTCTGGAACTAAAATTGCTCAACTTGATTATGGATTACAAGATTATGCTTACGATATAAATTTTCAAAGTGCAAAAATAGCTTGCGAAGTAGCAAATGAATTTACAATTAAAGAACCCAATAAACCTAGATTTGTTGCTGGTTCAATAGGTCCTACTAATAGAACTGCATCTATTTCCCCAGATGTTAACGACCCAAGTTTTAGAAATACATCTTTTGATGAGCTGAATGAAGCTTATCAAGAACAAATAAATGGATTAATTGACGGTGGTGTTCATATATTGCTTATTGAAACTGTTTTCGACACATTAAATGCTAAGGCAGCTTTATTTGCAGTAAATCATGTTTTTGAGTCAAGAGCTATTAAATTACCTGTAATGGTTTCGGGAACTATTACAGACGCTAGCGGAAGGACTTTAACTGGACAGACTAGTGAAGCATTTTTAATATCTATGTCTCATTTTCCATTATTTAGTATTGGATTAAATTGTGCTTTAGGCGCTGCAGATATGCATCCATATTTAAAAACTTTGGCTAAAAAAGCTTCTTTTTTAATTAGTGCTCATCCAAATGCTGGGTTGCCCAACGAATTTGGAGAATATGATGAAACCCCAGAAAAAATGGTGGATCAAATAGAGTTCTTTTTAAAAGATGACTTAATAAATATTATCGGTGGTTGTTGCGGAACAACTCCAGATCATATTAAAGCAATTGCAGAACTGGCCTCTAAATATTCACCAAGAAATCAATTTTAAAGATGAGTATTTTAAAAGAATTTAAGGGCAAGTACAAATATAAATGGGACGAACTTCCATTTATGAAACTTAGTGGATTGGAACCCTTAGTTTTTTCGCCAGAAACTAATTTTATAAATGTTGGTGAAAGAACTAATGTTACTGGGTCTAAAAAATTTCTTCGATTAATAAAGGAAGAGAAATTTGAAGAAGCAATTGATGTTGCTAGAGAGCAAGTGGAAGGTGGAGCCCAAATTATCGACGTTAACATGGACGAAGGGATGTTGGATGGAGAAGCATCTATGAAAAGGTTTTTAAATCTCATGGCAGCTGAGCCAGATATTTCTAGAATTCCTGTAATGATAGATTCTTCAAAGTGGACTATTATAGAAGCTGGGCTTAAATGTGTTCAAGGGAAAGGAGTAGTTAATTCTATATCATTAAAAGAAGGCGAAAATCAATTTAAAAATCAAGGAAAATTAATAAAACAATATGGAGCTGCTGTTATTGTAATGGCATTTGACGAAAATGGACAAGCTGATTCCTATGAGAGAAGAATAGAGATCTGTCAAAGATCTTACAATATTTTAGTAAATGAGGTTGGATTCCTTCCACAAGATATTATTTTCGACCCAAACGTATTCCCTGTTGCAACAGGCATGAAAGAACATGAAAATAATGCAGTAGATTTTTTTAAAGCTACAAGATGGATTAGAGAGAACTTGCCTGGAGCTCATGTAAGCGGAGGAGTGAGTAATGTTTCTTTCTCTTTTAGAGGAAATAATACTGTAAGAGAAGCCATGCATTCTGCATTTCTTTACCATGCTATAAACGAAGGAATGGATATGGGAATTGTAAATCCATCAATGTTGGAAGTTTACGACGAAATCCCCAAGGATTTGCTAAAAAAGGTGGAGGATGTTCTACTTAATAGGTCAGCAAATGCAACAGAATCGCTACTAGATTTTGCTCAAAATGTAAAAGGGTCTGCTAAGCAAGAACAAAAAACAGCAGAATGGAGACTTAATGAAGTAGAAGAAAGACTAGAATATGCACTAATAAAAGGAATCACTGAATACATAGAGCTGGATGTGGAAGAAATTAGACAAAAAGTTGCTAAGCCACTAGAAGTTATTGAAGGGCCATTAATGAATGGAATGAATACGGTAGGAGATCTTTTTGGAGAAGGTAAAATGTTTTTACCTCAAGTTGTTAAATCTGCAAGAGTAATGAAAAAAGCGGTGGCTTATTTAACTCCTTATATAGAAAAAGAAAAAGGTGGTGAGAAAACAAGCAAAGGCAAAATTTTAATGGCTACTGTTAAAGGAGATGTCCACGATATAGGAAAAAATATAGTAGGTGTTGTTTTAGGTTGTAACCATTACGATGTTATAGACTTAGGAGTAATGGTTCCTTCAAAGAAGATAATTGAAGAAGCTAAAAAACACAATGTTGATATTATTGGTCTGAGCGGATTAATCACGCCCTCTTTAGATGAAATGATAGATGTTGCAAGAGAAATGGAAAAAAATAATGTCCATATTCCACTATTAATTGGTGGAGCTACAACTTCAAGAGTTCATACTGCTGTTAAAATAGAGAAAGAGTTGCCATCAAGTTCTACAATTCATGTCTTGGATGCTTCGAGATCAGTTCCTGTAGCAGGAAAATTATTAGGAAATACTAAAGTAGATTATTTGAATGAGATTCGTTCTGAGTATGAAAAACTAAGAACTTATCATTTCAATAAAAAAGATCAAAAATCTTATCTAACTATTAAAGAAGCTAGAACAAATAAGTTTCCTATTGATTGGAAGAATTTTAATTCTACAAAACCAAATCAAAGGGGGGGGTTTCATTTACATGATTTATCATCTAAAGAAATTGCATCTTTTATTGACTGGACCCCATTTTTTCAAACATGGGAACTTCATGGAAGATATCCAAGAATTCTTAAAGATGAGATAGTAGGGGAAGAAGCGAGTAAATTATTTAAAGATGCTCAAGAAATGTTAAACCACGCATTAGAAAAAAATTGGCTAGAGGTAGAGGCGGTTTATGGAATTTGGGAAGCACATACTATTGATGATGATATTTTTATTTTTGATGAAAAAGATGAATTATTAGCAGTCTCTCATTGTTTGAGACAACAAACTAAAAAATCATCTAAGGCATTTAATATGTCATTATCAGATTTCATTGCCCCAAAATCTACTGGCATCAAAGATTATATTGGAGCATTTGTCGTTACAGCTGGAAAAAAAATCGATCAAATAGCCAAAAAATTTGAAGAAGATTTAGACGATTATAATTCCATAATGATTAAAGCTCTTGCTGATAGAATGGCGGAAGCAGCAGCAGAATATTTACATCAGAAAGTTAGAAAAGAATATTGGGGATATACTGAAGAACAGTTTTCAAATGAGGAATTAATAAAAGAAAAATACCAAGGGATACGACCTGCTCCAGGTTATCCAGCATGTCCAGATCATACTGAAAAAGAAACCATATTTCATCTTTTAGATGCTACCAATAAAGTAGGAGTAGAATTGACGGAATCTCTAGCAATGTATCCAGTTTCATCCGTTTCAGGGTGGTATTTTTCAAATCCAGAGTCTAAATATTTTGGGTTAGGAAAAATTAAAATGGATCAAGTGGAAGAATTAAGTACTAGGAAAAAAGTAGATCTTTCTGTTATGAAAAAATGGTTATCACCTAATCTTGACGATTGACTTTCACACTAAATACTTTTTCAAGGGCTAAACATTGACTTTCGTCACAGACCATATATTTTATAACACCGCTAATTTCAAATGAATTTGCTAGAGGTTTAATTTTTTGGTAAAAACTTGTTTTATTTTCATAATAAGCTACATTAATTCCAAACCCTTTGTCGTACTTAGTAATTGGTTTTTCTTGAAAAACTTTTCCTTTTAATAAAAAGTTTTTTTGTTTTTCAATCTCCATAATAGTAGGCAATGGACCTTCGTCTGGATAAGGCACATTAACTGCATACAAGTGCCAGCTGGATTCAATTAGTGCATTAAATACAACCCTATTTTTATCCGGATAATAATTAATAGTCCATTTTACTGGAGCTTGAGAAAATGAAACTAGACAAATAAAAAGATAAATTAATAGAAAAAAAGATTTCATTTAAGAGCTCTTGTATTGCTCAAGCCCAGTTCTTAGCCACTGTAGAAAATCTTGTCTATTCCCATGGTTAAGATAATCTGCAGATCCATTGGAAAGATCTTCTCCATTTTTATCTAACATTCTGTAGTAAGGCTGAGACAATGACTTATACTTTTTAGCTTGATAAGCACTCCATTTATCTCCGATTGTGGTAACATTAATTATTTTTCCTGGAGCAATTTCTTCTTCAGAATGTTGGTCATCTGGAAGGGGTCTCTTGTCATCAACATAAAGAGAAATAATTACAACACTATCTCTTAAAATATTAAATACTCCCTCTTCTCCCCAAACTTTTTCTTCCATTTTTCTGCAGTTAATACAAGCATGCCCTGTGAAATCTAAAAAAGAAGGTTTATTAACACTTTTAGCATAAGCTAATCCTTCTTCTAAGTCATGAAAAACAGGGAGACCTTGCGGACCAGAATGGGTATTTTCTGTAGTATTATTTTTCTGGTTATTATTTGAATAAATTCCGATTCCACCAGGTGATTCACTATAGCTCATCGGCGGTGGAAAACCGCTAATTAATTTTAATGGAGCTCCCCACAAACCAGGGATTAAATACATTACGAAAATTAAAACAGTTGTTGCTAATAATGATCTAGATACAGAAAGATGTTTGATATCCCCATCGTTTGGAAGTTTGATAAAACCGAATAAGTAAAGAGCAAGGACAAAAAATATTCCAATCCATATTGCTATAAATAACTCTCTTTCTAGGAAATGACCTTGCATTACTAGATCTGCATTGGAAAGAAATTTAAATGCTAATGCTAACTCTAAAAATCCTAAAAATACTTTTACGGTATTTAACCATCCGCCTGACTTTGGTAAAGAATTTAACCAACCTGGGAATGCAGCAAATAAACCAAAAGGAAGAGCAAGAGCAAGAGAAAAACCAAACATTCCTACAAAAGGACCTATTCCACCTACTGTTGCAGATTCTACAAGAAGTGTTCCAACAATAGGGCCAGTGCAAGAAAATGAGACAAGAGCAAGAGTAAATGCCATAAAGAATATTCCTAAAAAGCCTCCTTTACTTGAAGCAGAATCTGCTTTGGTAACCCAAGTATTTGGGAGATTAATATCAAATGCTCCTAAAAATGAAACAGCGAATACAATTAACAGAACAAAGAAAAATAAATTAAAGTAAATATTTGTAGAAAGGGAATTTAGAAAACTTGCACCAAATAAAGCAGTTATTATTGTCCCTAGCAATACATATATGATTATGATGCTTATTCCATAAAGTATTGCATTTCTAACACCAGATGCTTTGTCTTGAGATTGTTTGGTGAAAAAGCTAACAGTCATTGGAACCATTGGAAACACACATGGAGTAATAAGAGCTGCGAAGCCACTAAGAAAAGAAATTATAAAAATTAAAAAAATAGATTTTGAATTTGATTTATCCTCGCTATTTGAATTTTCCTCCAATACAGAAGATTCTTGTTCAACCATTATTTCGTTATCTGCTTTTTCCTCCCTATTTACAATTTTATCTAAAATAGTTTCTTTTTTATCTTGATTAGCTTTAGAAGAATTAAGCCCTATTTCATTTAGTGATTCTACATCACAACCCTTAACATTGACTTCAAATGGGCCGTCAAAAGGGGGCAAACAGTGGTTGTCGTCGCATGTTTGGAAAGTAAAAAACCCTTTGATAACAAAATCTTTTTCAGATTTAACAAATACTTTTCTGGATATAGTGATTTTCCCTTCATGTAAGTAAAGATCTTCTTTTGCTATATCGTCGTATACATGTTCAAAAACAGGTTCGTAAATAGTATCCTCACTAACAAACATTGAAGATGTATCTAGGTACAAATCAGTAGGAATTGAGAAGCTTTCCAAAGGAAGATTAGCTGCGTTAATGTGCCATCCTTCTTCAATATCAATATCTGCTTTAATAGTAACTACACATTCTTCTTGAACAATATTTATTGTGTATTTGACTTTATCTTCAGGGAATTCCATCTCCTGAGAAAATAAAGTACCGCTAATAAGTAGGGTACAACAATAAAAAAATAAGAAATTTAAATTTTTAATACTCATTCAAGATTTTTGGCAAATTTACAATGATATTCCTTGTAATCAAGAAATAGTCGAATTATATATTTTTCATTCATACGTTAGCAATAATAAAAGGTTGTATTCATAGCTTTAAATTTTAATTTTCTCGATAAACAATCTTGTAAAAGAGACTACAATTATTGTCAACTTTATATACCTCATTTATTAAAATGCCTATAACCCATACAATGTCATTATTAGATTCTAATACATAAATATTTTCTTTTTCTAAAATGGAGATCTTATAATCTATCAAAATATCGCTTACTTTTTTATTTCCCTTCATTCCAAGAGGTTGAATTTTGTCCCCATTCTTCCATTTTCGTAATTTTAAAGGAAAATTCAATTTAGAAAAATTGAAAAACTCTACATTCTTATTGGATTTCTCTAAAGAAAGAGTTTTGCAAAGATGGCCGGTTAGGTAAATAGGCACTTCAACTGCTTCATTTTTATCAATGTAAAATATTTTATCATTTCTTTTATGAGTTGTCTTTATTGATAATGTCCAATTATCTCTGTTTTTAGAGATACGGTGGGTAGAGCTTTCTATAAACTTCCCAGATTGAGAATTGGTTTCCAACCAATTATTAATTTGTGAATAATTGAATCCAAATTTTTTAAAGAAATGGTACCATGCTTGTCTTGGAATACGGTTGCTGAAATTAATAAGAGTATGGTCTTTTTTTTCCTTTAAAAGTGGTTGAATAATTTCATTTACTAATTGATTTAGTAATAAATAATCTTCGTTTAAAAAATTTATAGAATTTGTCAATCCTTTTTCAAATTTTGGAAATTTGATTTTTAGTCTTTGAAATACTTCATTTCTAATAAAGTTTCTCTCGTACTTAGAAGTTAAATTACTACTGTCTGTTCCATACTTAATTTTATTTTCTTGAACATATATTAAAAGTTGAGTCTTGGTGAATTGCAATAATGGTCTTAAAATTATTCCATTTCTCTCTGGAATACCTTTTAAACTACCTATGCCATTGCCTTTTAAAGCGTTGAAAAGAAAAGTTTCATGATTGTCATTTTGGTGGTGAGCAGTGAGTATATAGTCCATTTTATTTTCTTCTGCCAAACCATTGAAAAATTGATATCTAACTTCTCTAGCTTCGTTTTGAAGATTTTTAAGTAGATTAATTTTAGCTTCTTTGTAGTAGAAATTCAATTTATTTTCCGAACAATATTGTTTGACAATGAAAGTTTCTCTTTCACTTTCTTCATTTCTCAATTGGTAATTTACATGAGCTACTGAAATATTTAATCCAGCTTTTAAGCCAATATCTAATAATGCCATTGAATCACTCCCCCCAGAAACACCAACTAAAAACTTGCTATCTGTTTTTATTTGATGTTGCTTGAAAAAAGCTAAAAAGTCTTTATTAATATTATTAATTATTGACATGCTTTAAATAGTGCCTCTGCTTTTATTAAGGTTTCCTCGTATTCTAAGTTGGGGTCGCTATCAATAGTAATTGCACCTCCTACATGAAAAGATAATAAATGATTTGCTTTGTTGTAAATAAGCGATCTAATTATTACGTTAAAGTCAAAATCTCCGTTGGGGTAAATAATTCCAAAAGAACCAGAATACAATCCTCTTTTTGAAACTTCATAATCCTCCATTATTTGCATTACTTTAATCTTTGGTGCCCCAGTCATAGACCCCATTGGAAAAGAAGCTTTTAAAATATTAGAAATCTTTTCATTTTCAGAAATTTCGCAAGAAATAGTGGATATCATTTGATGGATATTTTTAAAAGTGTAAACTTTTCTTAGCTCTTCCATTTTAACAGTACTTTTGAGAGCAATTTTACTTAAATCGTTTCTTACTAAATCAACAATCATATTATTCTCTGCCTGGTCTTTTAAGCTGTCTTTTAATTGTTTTTTTAAAAGCTGGTCTTTTATTGGGTCTAAATCTCTTTTTTGTGTACCCTTAATAGGGCTTGAATACAGTTTATTAGCTCTTTTCTTAATGAATAGTTCTGGACTAGCTGAAATAATATGATGTTTTTCTAAATCTGCATAAAACCCATAAGGAGGATTGGTCAAATCCATTAAATTTTCAAAAATTAATTTTGAATTTAGATGTTCAACTTTTGAAATCCACTGATAACAATAATTGGCTTCGTAAAAATCTCCTTTTTGTATATGCTCTTTAATTTTTAAAATATTCTTTAAGTATTCTTCCTTTGAAATATCAGATTGGAATTCTATTTCTTGATTAATTTTTTTTTCTTTTTCGATTAAATAATTGTTGTGAATCTCATCGGGAACAAAACAATGGATATCTGGAAATTTCATATTATCCTTATTGTTAGAAGACAAGTCTTCGATATTGTTCTTTAAATCGTAGGAGTAAAAGCAGATTATATACTCATTTTTATTATTGCTAATAAACGCATCCAATTCATCAAATAATTTTGGATTTTCAACAGTTGAGCTCCAAGATGTTTTGGTTCCCTTATAAAGTGTATTCTTGAAAAAAACCTCCAAAAGTTAAATTTTAATAAAAGATAAATTCACTATAATTTATCCTTAATAATTTTATGAAGACCTTCTGCCCAATCATCGTTGTCGTTAAGTGACGGAACTAGTTGAATTTCCTCTCCTCCATGTTCTTGAAAAAGCTCTAGATATTCTTCACCAATTTCTATGGTAGTTTCCAAACAGTCTGCCACAAATGCTGGAGAAAAGACCAAAACTCTTTTTTTACCTTCTTTTCCAAGTTTTTCAACGGTATGGTCTGTGTATGGCTGCAGCCATGGGTCTCTTCCTAATCTAGATTGAAAACATGTAGAATAAGAACCTTCTTTTAATTTAAGTGCTTTTACAAGTAATCTAGTTGTGGCATAACAAGTAGCTTTGTAGCAATTTGCATTTAAAGAGTTTATTTCATCTTCACAAGAATGATCTGCACAAGGTTTACCATCTAAATACACTTTATCAACATGTCTCTCAGGAATCCCATGATAGGAAAACATTACGTGATCGTATTTTGGAATGTCGAATTCTTTTGCTCGATTTACAATACATTTAATAAAGTTGGGATTGTCGTAAAATTGACCAATTACAGAAACTTCTGGAATTACCCACCATTTATTTATGATTTTAAATGCTTTTTCAATGGTAGATCCTGAGGATGCAGATGCATATTGAGGATATAAAGGGAAAATATAAATTTTGTCATAATTTTCGGTTCTCATTTTCCCCAAGACATTTTCCATGCTAGGAGAACCATATCTCATGGCAAGTTCAACATCAAAATCTTTAGAAGCAAGTTTTTTTAATTTACTAGTGAGATTTTTTCCATAGGTTAATAATGGTGATTTACCACCACCAATTTTAAATAACTTTTTATATTCTTTGGCAGATTTTGGAGCTCTAAATGGAACTATAATTAAGTTTACTAATAACAATTGAGCAATTCTTCCAATATCAATTACTCTTGGGTCGTTTAGAAATTCTCTTAGATAAATTCTTACATCTTTAACTGAAGGACTGTTAGGAGTTCCTAAGTTAAGAATTAAGACTCCAATTTTATTTTTTGTCATATTAGATGTGTAATGGTCTACTTTCTGTTGCTGCTAATGCTGCTTCTTTTACCGCTTCGCTGTAGGTTGGATGAGGGTGACAAATTCGAGCAATGTCTTCTGCACTTGCTCGATATTCCATTGCTACTACTGCTTCCATAATTAAGTCTGCAGCTCTAGGTGCTATCATGTGAACACCTAGAACCTCATCTGTTGAGGTATCAGAAATTATTTTTATCAAGCCTTGAATATCCATAGAAGCTCGAGCTCTCCCAAGAGCTCTAATTGGAAACTGACCAACTTTATAGTCTACTTCAGCCTCTTTTAATTCTTGTTCTGTTTTTCCAACTGCCGCTACTTCAGGCCATGTATAAACTACGCCAGGAACTAAATTATAATCAATATGTGGTTTTTGATTGGCAATAAGTTCGGCCACAAAAACACCTTCTTCTTCTGCTTTGTGTGCAAGCATAGCACCTTTTACAACATCTCCAATTGCATAAACATTTTTTACAGAGGTTTGTAAATGGTCGTTGGTGATCACTCTTCCAGCTTTATCAGTTTCTACGCCAATGTTGTCCAATCCTAATTTTTCGGTATATGCTTTTCTTCCGACAGCAACCAGACAATAATCTCCTTCAACAGAAATAATCTCTCCCTTTTTATTCTTCACATCTAGCTGTACTCCATTTTTAATAGAATTTACTTTTTGAACAGCGTGGTTAAATAAAAACTTAAATCCTTCTTTTTTTAAAATTTTCATAAGTTCTTTTCCAAGAGTTTTGTCCATAGTTGGTAGCAACCCGTCTTGGAATTCAACAATCGTTACTTCAGAACCTAATCTTCCATAAACAGAACCTAGTTCAAGGCCAATAACTCCACCTCCAATTACAATTAGATGTTTGGGAATTTCTTTTAAAGAAAGAGCTTCAGTAGAGGTGATAATTCTTTTTTTATCAGGCTCCATTCCTGGGAAAAAGTTTGGTTTTGAACCAGTTGCAATTATTATATTTTCCCCTAATATTTTTTCGTTTTTTCCCCCATTTATAGAAACGGTATTTTTATCCACAAAAGAACCCATTCCATGGTAAACTTTAATTTTATTTTTATCCATTAAATACTGAACACCGTCACAAGTTTGACTTATTACTTCCTCTTTTCTTGTCATCATTTTAGGAAGATTTACTTTAGGAGTATTAATGTCAATTCCATGCTTGTCAAAATCATGAAGTGCAGTTTTAAAATGCTCACTAGAGTCTAAAAGAGCCTTTGAAGGTATACAGCCAACATTTAAACAAGTTCCTCCAAGTGTGTTGTATTTTTCAACTAGAGCAGTTTTTAATCCTAGTTGAGCACACCTTATTGCGGATACATATCCACCAGGGCCTGAACCTATAACAACAACATCGTATTTTTCCATCATTAATTATTTGAATACTAATTTAAACATAATGGTTAAAATCAACCGTTTGTTTTACCAAGATTAATTTGAAATCCACATTTTTTAAAATAATAGTAATAAATAATCACAAGTTCTAGTATAATAGGCTTTACAAAAGAGTTAAATTCTTGGGTTAAGGTAAACCAAAATAAAATAGTTGTAAAAATCAAAAGCAACGATAATATTAAATACCAATAAGTGAAATTATTCCAGCTTCCTTTAATTAAGCAGTAAATTAAAATAAAGTGAAAAGGAGATGCCCAAAGTAAATTAAAATTCATTTTGGTCGCATTGTGGTCAGTTCCTATCCACATGAAAACTAAAATTATTCCTAATAATCCAACTATAAATAAGTTTAAAGAGCTCCAGAATCCAAGTGCTTTTTCTAGCTTAAAGACAATTAATACTAGAGTTATTCCCAGTAAAATCCAACTGTAAATTCCAATATTGCTAAGTTCATTTTTATTTTCAAAAGACTCAACCAGAGTATTTTTTGATTTAATCAGGTTTTTTTTAGCTCCATTGTTTTCAACCAAGCTTTGGTCAAATATCTGTTCAACATTAAGTGGAAGAAACATAAGGTTTTCATTACTTACCAATACATCTATCTTTTTCCCTAACACAAGGTCTATTCCCAACTTTAGCCAAGGAAAAGATTCCAAATACTTGTGAATAGTTTCTCTAAAAGTGAATTTATTAGATTTGGGAGATTGGTAAAAATTTATATTTTCATTAAATACTTTTTTTACAATATCTCTTAATCTTGAAGAGCAGTTGTCATAAAAAAATTCGTACTTATATTTCCTGTTTTCAGGCTTGTAATTCTCTTCAAGAAGTTGAATTATTTGATATTTCTCTTGGTCACTTAAGTTTAAAACTTGCTCTCTTACTCCTCTTTTAGCGCGGCGATACTCTATCATGAAATTAGACATTAATTGAATGCCCATATAATATTTTAATCGCCCTTTTGCAAAATCATATCCAAATTGAAATTGACTCTCTGAAAATTCAAATAAGCCCCAATTCACAACTAAGTCGTGGCCATTTACAGGATTTTTTATTCTTAATGCACTATGTCCAAAAAGAGAATATATTTGAGTACCTGGATCACAAGTGAGAACACTAATTTCCGTACTTTCAATATTTTCAGATAGATTTAAACTATTTGAAAATGCCCAAAAGGGAAAAAAAATTAATAGAAAAGTTATTTTAAATATTAAAAATTTCTTTTGCATTTTTTGAAGTGATATTTCCAATTTCTTCACTGCTAATTTCGTAAATATCCGAAAGTTTATTTGCAATAATAGGAATGTAACTACTTTTATTTCTAGTCCCTCGAAATGGAGTAGGGGTTAAATATGGTGAATCTGTTTCCAAAACAATATTTTTAATATCAATATTCTTAACCACTTTGTCAAGACCACTGTTTTTAAAAGTAACTACTCCTCCAATTCCTAATTTGAATCCACCATAATTTAATATTCGTTCTGCATCTTTTAAAGAATTTGAAAAACAATGAAAAACCCCTTTTAAATTTTCGTTATTTTCTTGGTCTAAAACTTCAAATATTTCATTGTAAGAGTCTCTTGCGTGAATAACAATAGGAAGTTTAAATTCTTTGGCCCAATTTATTTGGGCAATAAAAGCTTTTCTTTGAATTTCTAAATTTGATTTGTCCCAATATAAATCAATTCCAATTTCACCAATAGCTATTGTGTTTATGGATTTAATAATTGGTTTTAAATTATCCAAATCATCTTCATAAGAATCTTTGACATAGCAAGGATGTAATCCAACCATTGGGTAACAAATATCTTTATATATTTCACATGTTTTTATAACATCTGCTATCGAACTTTTGTCAATATTTGGTAGAAGAAGTTTATTAACGCCACTATCTATACATTCTGTAATAATTCTCTTACGGTCTTCATCGAAGTCTTGGAGATAGATATGGGTATGGGTGTCTATGTACACAATATTTAGTATATATTAGTAATGTTAATTTCAACCCTTATTTACATATTTCAATAGAGAAGATTGAGTAAAGATAGTTATAAGACAAAATATTTCAAGGAATTAAATTCATTAAGATTTATTGGGTTCATTGGAATTTTTTTTGGACATGTTTTTTTTAGTAATAGCCCCGAGATAATTAATTCTAAATTATATGCTACTTTATTTAGTTATGGGAAAATTTTAGGATTTATTTCAATAGATTCTTTTTTTGTTCTCTCAAGTTTTTTAATTACGTGGAAAGCCTTAGAAGAAATTAAATTAACTAGTAATTTCCAGTTTAAAAATTTTCTAATAAGAAGGTCTTTAAGAATTTGGCCACTATATTTTTTAATTGTTTTCGTTGGTTTTTCATTAGAATATTTTAGATCCTACTATTTTCTTGAATCAGAAAAATTACCCTCTTTATGGAGTTTTATTTTATTTATTTTAAATTATGATATCATTGAGAACGGCTACAATTTTTTATTTTTTATGGTCTTTATGTGGTCTATTTCAGTGGAAGAACAATTTTATGTCTTTTGGGCAATTACCATAAAATGGTTTAATAAATATCTTTTTGGAATATCTTTCTTAATAATATTTATCTCCCTGTTTTTTAGAATTTATTTAATTAATGATTCCCTGTCTTTAAACTTCCACACAGCAAGTGCACTTGGTAATTTTGGAATAGGATCTTTAACAGCAATTTTAGCATTTAAATACCAACATTTTTTAAAAAAAATTCAAAGTCTAAGTAGAAATACAATTTTATTTTTTTATGTAACTATTTTTACTTTTTTTATTTTGATGCCTTCTCTTTTAGAAAATGATTTTTTTATCGTTATTCAAAGAGTACTATTCTCCATTTTCTTTTCTTTTATTATTTTAGAACAAACCTATTGTGAGAATTCCTTGTTTAAGGTTTCTAGAATTAAGTACTTTAATTTTTTTGGCAAGATATCTTATGGCTTATATTGCTATCACGGAATCATGATAACTATAGTACTACAAATTAGTGGATTCTTGAGTGAATCTTTACTAAATAGCTTGGTTATATACCCGATTTTAATTTTCGTTTCAACGCTTATAATATCCCACATCAGCTTTAGATTTTATGAATCTAAATTTTTGAAACTTAAATCTAAATTCTCTTTTTTGTCATCTGATTAAATACATTTTGCCAAGGCCGTTGGTAAAAGCTTTGTCTCCTTCGGAATCTCGGTGGTCAATCTCCAAATTATTTATTTCTGAAATCACTCTATATATATAAACTCCATTTGCAACTGGATCACCAAATTCATCTTTTCCATCCCAGAAATATTTGGTCATATTATTGCCTATTTTTATATCTTCTATTTCGTTTAGATGGATTTGTTTAATAAGTCGTCCATTAATATTTATGATCTGGATATCTAATTTATTAGGTATTTCAGAGCCAGTTAAAGTGAAAACAAAATGTGTTTTTGTTGAAAACGGATTTGGATAATTATAGATATTGGTAATGGAAGACTTTTGAATTACTTCAAAGTTTATTTGGTATGGCTCATCTCCACTAGAGTTGCCTGTTTTGTCTTGACCTTGCACTCTTAATTTATAAACCCCATCTTGGTTAAAAATAGGATCATATTCAATTGTAAATTTATTTTCATCTTCATTAATGTGCCATTCTAAATTAGCTAATGCACCATTGAAGAAGTTAATTCTCTCCCAATTTGAAGTATTAGGCTTCATAACTTCAATTTGAAAATTGGCTGTGTCCATATCTTCATTTAAAATTAAAAAAGGATTTTCATCATTTAATTCAATTACAATATGTGGGTTTGGACTTACTATATCGTTATTTAAAATATGAACACCATCAAAAGTAACATCCAAAAGTGGATTGGTGTTGTCTTTTAAAACTGTAAATTTTCTTTGAGCTAAATTGTTAAAATAAAATTGTTCAGCTTGATCCTTTTGAGAATTATTTATTTTTGGATTTGCTGTTACCCACATCAAATATTCATCTTTTAGATACCTAGACGAGATAGCAATTGTGTCTATAATTATTTCTCTTGCTCTAAGAGAATCCTGTCTTGGATAAGGTATATTTAGTTGCCCGTTCTCATTCTCAAGATAGTAGTTTATTTTTAAGCTATCCATGTCAAATGGAGAAATATTTTCTATTGCTACACTAAAATAAATAGAGTCTCCTTGTTGAACAATATTAGAGTCTAAAAACCAACTTTTTTTAGGGTTAATTGCTAACTCTGGTAGTGGGTCGTAGGTAACCAGCCAGTTTATTATTTGACTTGGGGTTAATAAAGAATCATCTGAAGTTTCCATTTCCAATTGTAGATAATGAAAGGAACTATCAATTGATTGTAAATTGGTAATAGAATCTTTATTTGTAAAATTAGTATCAATAATTAGAGTTTTGAGGTTAGAAGATAAAGAGTTTAATCCGTAAACTTTTAACCTTGTGGAGTCAGCAGATGGATTTTCTAACGCTCTTTGTTTCCAATAAATATTTTTCCAATTGTTGGAAGGACCAACAATTCCTGATATCATTTTCCCACTTTCTAGCGAACTAGTCACCGTTGTACTAAACTCTAGTAGTTGTGATGGAACAAACCCTGGAGCAATTGTGTCTGACCTTATTTCAACAGCGGAACTAGAATCCCCTTTTTTGCAAAAGAATATAAAACCATCGTCTGGTTGGTTAGAATTGGTAAATCCAGTTGCTCCTAGATTTTGAAAAGCAGAAAATAAATTGGTAGGCCAGTTGGCATACAATGGGCTATTGTAAAGCAAAGTTCCACCGTAATTATTAGGGATATAACTATAGACAATAATATAATAACCGTCGGGAATTTTAGTACTTAACATACTTGCCAATGAATCTAACTGTGAAGGACTATTGTTTTTAAACATAAAATAACCATGTTCTCTTGCTCTTCCAATTAAAGATGTATTTCCACACACTGCAGGATCTCCATTATATTGACCAAAACAATGATTTGGATTAAGAATACTAGGAGGTGTTGTAGAATTATCAATAAAGGGTGTTTTCCAATAGTTTAATGAGTTAGGATCTACTACACCAACCATAATGGCAGGGTTTGTATGCCCTCCGTAATCTGCAATCTCACCACTTACTTCCCAGTAAGTTCCAGACCATTCTGAACCAAGTGCAACATGTTGAATATAATTTTTACAAGTAATACTTTTTAGGGTTGGAGAAAAGTTATAAATATTGTTTAAGGTGTCTATTTCAATATTTAAAAATTCATTTTCTTTAAATTGATCTATATGGGATTGGCTCCAGCCCCATTTATTGGAGATGTATTGAAATGATCTTATTTTCCAATCAACTACAGAACTATCTGGTCTGGAACGCCAGTAGTATACTACACTGTCTTCGAAAAATAATGAATCATTTAAGTTTGATATACTGTTAGACCAATTTCCTGGAATCGCTTCAATAACTCCCCCACTAGAAACAATAGACTGAGTTTTTAAAAATGGAGAACTAAATTGAATATTAGTATCTATTTCAAAATAATAAGTATTGGAAGACTCTAATGGATTAATAGTTGAAACTCTTAATGTGTCAGTGGAGTTTCCGACAATGCTTAAATCATATGGCCAAACTGGAATTATTGAATTTGAAGAAATGTTCATTAAATACTGAATTCTATTATTTCCGCTTTCGTCGAAAGCCTCTTGTATGGTGGAAATGGGTAAATCAATTGAAATTGTGAAAATATTCTGCCCTATACTAGTTTCAGGTTTGTTAATTACACTAAAGGTTACAGTGTCTTCATTTAATATTCCAGAAATGAATTTTGAGTAAATAGTATCAGTTCCATCCGGAAATTCTTGCTTTAACTCCACAAAAACAGAATCTCTAAAAGCTCTACCCAAATTGTATGCTTTAAATTTTAAATCAAAACTTGACTTTGAAAGATCTACCACACTTGGCTCCGTCCATACATCTTGTTCAGATAGCACTAATTCGGGTAAGATATGGGAATTAATTTTCACAGCAGGATCTCCCTGAAGTGACATTCCATTGTAATTACTTTCAAATTTTGGTTCCCAAGTTATTAAAGAAGTACTCTGATCTAGAGAATCAACGGTCATAACCATTTGCTGACCTATAGATTTGTTGTACCCATATTCCCCAATCATTTTGTATAATTTTCTGGTATAAAAATTTATAAAGGGAGTAAATCCTTGCTTAACAGTAGAAATAAACCCAATTGCACCACTATTTATTGGTCGAATAATTTGTTCTGAAAAGCTATTGGTATCTGTATTATGTACATCGCCAGAATAACAACCTAAGCCAATTACCATTGGATACTTGCTTTGGTTATTCCAGTTCTCTGGTTGGTCAATATTTTGACTAAACCCATAGCCGGAAGATGCATGTCCAAAAAAAGTCATCAATGAAATACCTTCCTCTAAATAATTTTGAACAATTTGAAACTCTAAAGGATCTATTATTGAAGTGAAAGGATTTTTGCCAAACTTTTTAACCTTACCACCAAACAAGGTGTCTTCAATTATATTTTGAAATTGCTCCAAATAATTATTCATATAAGCTTGTTCCGAGCTATCGCTCCCACCTGAAAAATGAGCGATATTTTTTTGCCATGCCTTATTTTCTATCGTATAATTACTGTTATTTCCTTGTTGAGATTCTAGCTCTATTACTTTATTTAAATAGTTTATTACAGATGTGTTGTTGTTTACACTCAATCTGCCTATCGGAAGGGAATAACCTCTTTTATTACTTTCTAAGCCAACAGCAAAATGATTGTCTGAACTAGGATACCCCCAGGAAGGAACTAAGTTTAATCTATAAGAAATAGTGTCATTTCTTGAGCCTGGAGTTGTTTCATTATTGAATCTTACAGATTTTCCAATTAAAAAAATATGCGAAGGCCAACTTGGCCAATTAACCATACTAAATTTTAAAAATCTTTTTATTGCTAAAGGATTTTTAAATATTCCTGCTGAAAATTGGTGGTAAAGTTCCTCGACATCCACCACTAATGTATCTACATTGATTGCTCTATATGCTGCATAGCTTCTTGATGAAGAAAGTAGATTTTTATTAGTAATTATAACAAATGCACTGTCAATTTGTAAAGAATTAAAATCATTGAAATATCCTTGGCTATTCACAGGGTGAATTTTATTAATATAATTAACATTCGAATCGGTTAATAAATAGCAGACTATAGAATCAGTTTGTGCAATTGGAATAACTGCTTCTAAAATAGAATTATTGGGGATTAAAGGAATAATTCTATGTACATCCCCTAACATATAAAGCATTGAGGAGCCTAATGCGTTTATATTATTGGAAATACTAATTCTTTGTTTCTGATTGAGTGAAAATGGAACTCCAAAATGTAATTTTTCGTAGGAAGAAAAGTCTGTAGAGTGAGGATAGGATAAACTAATTGAAGCTATATTTTGATAATCTGTTCCTTGTCCTATATCTGTAATCTCGTGTTTAAAATTAGTAATGTTGGAGATGCTATTACTACTAAGACTATATTCTACATGAAGGGTTTGGTAATTAAAATATGAAGAATCAAAAACTAGATTATTATTGATAAATAGTTTGGTATTGTGGTTGTTTCCATTAGAGTTAACGTTGGAAGAATTTGCAGAAAAAAGATTTATTTCTCCAAAAGCATTTGGGCCACTTCCAACACAATTTAGTGTAGTTATTTGTTCAATATTTGAACCATTTTTTTGTAAAGTTGGTCCAGCCCATCCTTCTGCTATTTCATACTTTGGACTTGAAATACCGTCTGTTTGATACCCGATATTATAATTAGAATTAAATTTTAAAATTTGTGTTTTCCAACAATAATTTAAAGAATTATAGATGCTGTAATTTGTGTCAACTTCTACAATAGTTCTCTTGTTATTGGAGCTGCTATTCCATGAAAAATAATATCTAATGGTATCATTAAATAGACTGTAATATTCATCAGGCATAAAATGGGCAGAATCGTAGACTAAAGAATCTAGCCACCCGTCATTTTTTTCAGCATAAAATTCAATATACTCCAAGGGGTCTAAAAACCCATTGTTATTATTGTCTTTTACAAGAAGAGAAACTTCTTTTTCCCTTCCAAAAATTTGAAAATTATTATGTGGAATATTATTAATACTTACTCCAAGATTAATTAAATGATTGTTAATAGTTTCGAAATCTAGTCTGTAAATACCTGTTTCAACAATTGGAAAATGGAAATACTGCTGGTTATAATTTACCCACTCATTTCCTAAAGACTGGGAAAAATTACTTAAATGAAAGACTAAGAAAAAAAATAAAAAGACGATTTTTTTCTTTAATATTTTCAATTTGTTTTTGGATTTAAGTTGAATTTCAAAGAGAAAATATTACTGTATTCAGCAATTGAAACATCACCAATATCTGTTAAAGCATATTCAATTTCAACCCCTTTAATATTAATTCCAATCCCTAAATTTGGCTGAATGGTATAAATCATTTTTCCGGTTAAATCCGGAGTTTTTTGAATATTACCAATTCCTCCTCTTATAAAAACAATATCTTTTATATTAAACTCACTACCTATATGAGGGTCTATAGAAAAAGGATTTCCAGATATCAATACATTTCTTTTTCCATCAGTTGTTATGTCTGCATTAAATTCTATCAATAAATGAACATTTTTTTCAAATTCATAATTTTTACTTAATCCAACAATTAATCTTGGTAATGTTAGTTCTAGACCATTTTCCGGTATTTCATTTCCAGTAGAATTAAATGTATTGATCATTTCATTGGACAACTGGTATCTCCACACATTGAAGGTGGATGTTATATCTTTAGCTACTAAAGCAACTGCCCAGTCATTTTTAATATATGTGGAAGAGATGTCAATTCCAAAACCCCAAGCTGATGCAAAGTCTCCAGCAGTTCTATTAATTATTTTAGCGGAACCACCGACAGAAAGGTAATCGTTTATTTTTCTCCCATAACTACCAATAAATGCCATATCTGCAGCACTGAAATAAGATATCCTGTCGTAGTTTACATTTCCTTGTGCATCAATTAGCTCTGAAGTATTAGGGATGTTGTCTACTCCAAATCTTAAAAAAGAAAATCCAAAACCACTTTTTTCATCAATTTTTTTGGCAATACTTCCAAAATCATACTTTGCAATACCAGCAAAATATTCTGCATGCATTAACCCTACTTGAATGTCGTTATTGATTTTAGAGAGATTTGCTGGATTCCAGAAACCAGACATAGCGCTATTGGTACTGGTAATTACAGAGTTAGACATTGCCAAGGATCTTGCGCCAACGCCAATATTAAGAAATTCATTACTATATTTCGGAGAGTTTATTTGTCCAGAAATTGAATAATTAACAAACAATAATAGAACTAGATAGTAATTTTTCACAGTTGAATTTAAATATATTTAGCTAAGTAAAAACTAAATATTGGTTTTTTGTCTATGTAGAAACGAAGTTTACACTAATTTAGTTCATATATATGAAAAAAAATATTCCCAATATAATTACTTCAATGAATCTCCTGTTAGGATGGACTTCAATTTATTTTGCATATTTAGGTGAAATAGATCGGGCTGTAGGGTTAATTCTATTGGCCTCACTCTTTGATTATTTAGATGGATTTGCCGCAAGAAAATTAAATGTTCAATCAGCTCTAGGCACTCAATTAGATTCTTTTGCAGATTTAGTAACCTTTGGGATTGCACCTGCTGTAATTGTATATTTTGTGAGCACTCTGTCATTGTTTTTTGTTGAAAATGGCATAGAATTTTGGCTTTTTTTAATTCTTGGTTTTGTCCCACTACTTGGAGCAATTAGACTGGCTAGATTTAATACTGTGGAAGAAGAAAGTTCTTTTTTCATAGGCCTTCCAATTCCTGCTTTTGCATTAATTACTATTAGTTTGACTTGGACTTATCTAGAGTACAATAGCTGGATTGTAAATATTGCTAATTATCAAGTTTTCTTACCCTTAACCATTCTTTTAATCAGCTTTTTAATGGTAAGTAAATGGAAGTTTATATCCTTGAAAATAAAGAATTTAAATTTTAAGTCAAACAGGGTTATTTATATCTGGGTAATTTCATCTATAATTTGTCTTGTTCTATTAATAATATTTGGAAATATCTTTCTTATTCTCCCTATTGTTCTATTTTTGTATTTATTGTTTTCTTTAATTAATAATTTTGTATCATGAGATTTAAAGCCAGTATTGATATTATGCCCCTTGAAGCATTACTAGATCCACAAGGCAAGGCAGTTACCCAAAGTATGGACAATTTAAGTCTTACTGAAATCAGTAATGTTAGAATTGGAAAACATATCACACTTTACGTGGAAACTAGCGATGAAAATTCTGCAAAAAAAATTGTTGAGGATGCCTGTAAAAAGCTTTTATGTAATCAGATAATGGAAAGCTTTACTTTCACTTTGAGTCCATCTTAATCATTGGTTAATAGCTAAATTAATTTTTTCAATTACTCTTTCTGGACCAATTCTAGACATAGACTGTTTAGCTTTAGCTTCGTTTAATTTTTTTATTTTACCATAAACACTAATTGGTCTTTCTCTATTTTCTTCATTACTTAATTGAACAATAAACTCTTCATTAAATAAAGGGCTAAACCCTAAAAATGGATGTGTCGGCCCCCATATAGAGACAACCTTAGTACTTGTTAGACTTGCCAAATGCATGTTGGCACTATCCATAGAAATAAAAACTTTGAAATCATTAATTAATTCCATTTGTTCATTCAGATTTAGATTTCTATCTATTAAACTACAGTTTGAGTTTTTTAAAAAGTAAGTTTTTGAATCTTCTAGCTCTTGACTTCCAAAAGCAAAAATCACAAATTTAAAGGTCTTATAATGATTAATTATTTTTTGATAGTTTGATAAAGGCCATATTTTACTTTTGTGTGCAGAAAAAGGGGCAATCCCTATGATGTTTTTTTTAGTAGCACCAGCTTTTAAAGACTTACTAATATTAGAAAAATCAAGTTTGTCAAAATCTTTTTTTAGACAATGTAAATAGCGCTCACTCGATGTTTTAAGTTTCTGTAATTTAATTTTTTTACTTATAATTTTATTCTTTAAACTCCTTTGCTTTTCAAAAACTCTAGAAACATCTGTTTTTGAAGAGAGCAACAAGCAAAGTATTTTTGAACGTATAACGTCATGAAGGTCATATACTCCATTAAAATCAATATTTCTTGAGGCTACTTTAACTTTTTTAGCTATTTGAAATATTTTTTTTTCTTTTGAATTAAAATCTATGCCAATAAATTTTAATCTTTCGTCAAAATCGAATATTGACTTATTATTTACGTTAGAAACCATCCAGATTATGACATCGGGATATGTTTTAAGAAATAGTTGAATTATTGGTCTTACAAGTACAACATCTCCAAGTGCCGAAAATCGTATAATTAATATATTTTTAGGAATTGTTTTTTTGATAGAGCTCAGGATTTAAAGTTGAGTCGTTATACATCTTCATTTGTCTGTAGACTTTCATTTTTTTGACTCCACTTTTATAATCTTGTAAAAGTTGGTCAAAAGATAGACTTAAATCAACTTTTTGGTCTTTAAGAATATTTAATTTTTCACTGCAATTTAAAATATGTTCTTGTGAAACATCTTTCCTCTCTGTTTGCTCACTCATGTGGAATATTTTCAGATTTAAAATAGAAAGTCTGTCTACTACCCACCCAGGGCTTTCCGTATTTATTCTGCTCTCGGAATTTGAGTTTTCTTTAAATACATGGAAATAATAATCGTCAATTTTTTCTACAATATCCGTTCTTTTTTGGTTTGAAGAATCGATTCTGTGTTTTATAGCTAATCCATTTTTCGGATCTAAATTAGGATTTCTAATTATGTCCTCTAAATGCCATTGAACGGTATCTATCCAGCATTTTTCAAAAAGCAAAAATTCCAATGTTTCTTTTTCAAAAGGGTTTGGATAAGATGAGTCTATCTCATTATTAATATGGTAATAGTCAATTGCTTTTTCAAAAATGTCGTTACAAGTTTTTGCTTTCATTTTAATTTAGGAAATAAAGCATTTTTAAGTTCTGTAGCATCTTCGGGTTTTAATTTTCCAGCCAGAACTAAACTAAGTTGTTTTCTTCTCAATGCAGAATCAAATCTTTGTTTGTCAATTTGTGTTTCGGGAATTAAAGTTGGAACACTTATTGGATTTCTGTTTTGGTCAATTGCTACAAAATTATAAATGGCTTCGTTGCATTTTCTTCGGCTGCCATCTGTATTTTCTACAAAGACATCTATAAAGACTTCCATGGAAGAATTAAATGCTCTACTTACTTTTGCATGTAATGATACAATTTCTCCTGCGAATATAGGTTCATCAAATGAAACATTATTGATGGATGCAGTTACAACTACTCGACCACAGTGTTTATGAGCTGATATACTTGCTATTTCATCCATCCACTCCAATAGTCTTCCTCCAAAAAGTGTATTTAATGGATTGGTGTCATTGGGTAAAACCATTTTTGTTTGAACCGCTAAGGATTCTGTTGCTTTTTTTTGAGAATTTTTCATTATTGCATATAATTTCTTTCGTATCTAGCTTTGTCTTCTGGGCTTGTAAGTGCTTCAGGACACTTTCCTTTCCCAAGTTTTTTTAGCCATATAAATCTTACTTTAAATATTAATGGTCTATATCTGCTGTTGAAAATCCCATATGTAGATTTTCCTTGTTCCCATTTCTTTAACGTTAAAAAAGGGGACTCCATTGTTGGAATTATAAATAAAGTTTTTTTCACTTTAAATCCGTAGCCAACTTTTATATGAAATGCCAAAGTTAATTTATCTGTATTATTAGGGGAGGGACTCCCTTCTTCAAATAACTTAAAATCCATATTGGATCCTATGCTTGTTTGAATAAATTTTCTGTCAGATAATTGCCAAATATTATTCAAATTAAAACTTCCTGTTAAAAACCTTTGCTTAAAGATGGACTTATTTTCATTTATTTGCTCACTTCCGGAAAGTTTTTTATAACCAATTCCATAGTCTAAATAATTAAAAATATTTCCTCCTTTTTCAAAAATCCGATAAGCTCCTGCTTCAATAATATAAGCCAATCTTCCTTTGGCGTTTATTTCACTATTAGAATTTGTTAGAATATTTGGTATTTCATATGGTAACATATAAGTAAGACCAGGACTTAAATAAAAATTTTGTAATTGATACGTGCCATTAAAATCTACTAATGGAATATTCTTTCTTTGATACATTTTCATCTGACTGTTTCCAATCACTGAAATAAACATCAATATAAGAAATAAGGGCTTCTGCATAATTATTGAATCATAGATAATATTTGATTTTCAACTTCTTCAGAGTCCCAATTTTTTTCAATGGAAGGAGAGTTCATAACTTTTCGCATTATCTCTTCTTGAATTTTTCCTTGTTTGTAAGCATCAGAATATCTTATGTTGCTAAATGATACTTGGCTATATAATGGTATCCATTTGTTTGGATGGCGCTCATGAATTTTAGCTTCAATTTTTTTCTGAAGTAAGAATTTTTCATCTGCAACATGATCTCTCATTACGTAATAATTATCTAGTGATAGATCTTGAAGAGCGTCACCATCTGGCTTTCTAATTTTTTGATATTCTTTAAATGTTTTGTCCCAGTCTTTATGCTTATTGAAAAGCTCCCACATTACAAAACAATCTTCAAATCCAGCATTCATACCTTGTCCATAAAAGGGAACAGTTGAATGCGCAGAGTCTCCCATTAGAGCAAATTTTCCAACCGTCCATGGAAAACACCTTGTTATAGACATAGAGGATAGTGGATTTTGATGCCAGTTCTCAATCAAATTTGGAATCATTTCATAAAAATCTGGAAATACTTCTTTGACAAAATCCTCAATTTTATCATCGCTATCTAATTGTTTAAAAGCATACTTGTCATTTTCAAAAGGCATAAATAAAGTACAAGTAAAAGAGCCGTCTTCGTTAGGCAAAGCAATCAGCATAAAACGTCCTCGAGGCCAGATATGTAAGGCGTTTTTTTCAATTTTATAATTCCCGTTTTCATCTGCCGGCAAAAGCAATTCTTTGTAACCATCCTCAATATAAAATTGGCTAAAATTAAATCTATCTACCTTTTGCATAGAGTTGTATCGAACTGCAGAAAATGCACCGTCTGCAGCAAAAATAACATCTGCTTTGTCTTCAAATACTTCTTGAGTATTTAGGTTTTTCAAAGTGATATGGCCTTTTTCTAAATTAGCATCTAAGCATTGGTGCTGATAATGAATCTTAGTATTTCCTTTACTTTCAGCAAGATCCATCATGATTGCATTAAGATGGCCTCTTGAAACTGAATATATTGCTTCGTCTTTTTTTCCATATGCTTGGTAAGTCAAATCCCCTTCTACACTATGCATTATTCTCCCGCTCATGGGAATGGCAATTTTTTCAATTTCTTTTTCTATACCTGCTGCTTTTAAGGAATTCCATCCGCGTTCAGAAAGTGCTAAATTTATAGATTTCCCAGCACTAATTTCTGCTTTTCTAATATCCGATCTTCTCTCGTAAATTACTACTTGATAACCCGCTTTTTGCATGTAAACAGCCCATAAGGAACCCACTAATCCTGCCCCAACTATTATTACTTTCTTTTCCATCTTTTTCTATATTCAGATTTTTCAAATTTACTACTTTGGATTCTTTTATTTACTGTAAAAACTTTATTTGAAATTCTCCAAACCACCAATCCAAAAACAACTGTCATTATTGCTAGAAAAGATATTTTTACTTCAGGATTCACAATTAGTTTAAATAATTATTTAGTACTTTTCCAAACTCAAAAACATCTTGAAAACTATTGTAAAAAGGAACTGGTGCAACTCTTATAACATTGGGCTCTCTCCAGTCTACAACAATATGGTTTTTAGAAAGCTCTTCAAATAATTCTTTTCCGTTTCCGTGAGCAATAATAGAAAGTTGACAACCTCTTTCATCGGAATCTTTGGGTGTTATAATTTCTAAAAAAGATTCCTTTTTTTCATTTATTTGATTTATAATAAACTCTAAATAATTAGTAAGTGAAATACTTTTGTTTCTAAGTTTTTCCATTCCAACTTCATTAAATAAATCTACAGATGCTTTGTGAGCTGCCATGGCCAAAACAGGAGCATTAGATAATTGCCAGCTCTCAGCAGTAGGAATAGGGGAGAATTTATCGGGCATTTTAAATCTATCTTCTTTGTTGTGGCCCCACCAACCAGCAAGCCTTAAAATATTTGGATTTGCAACATGTTTTTCATGGATGTATAATCCACTTACTCCACCAGGACCAGAGTTAAGGTATTTGTAAGAACACCATGCTGCAAAGTCAACATTCCATTCGTTGAGTTTTAAAGGAATATTTCCTACTCCATGTGCCAAGTCAAACCCTACAAATGCACCAACATTGTGACCTGCAGTGGTTATAGATTGCATATTGAAAACCTGACCAGAGTAGTAATTTACTCCACCGATCATAACCAAAGCCAACTGCTGACCAATTTCATTTATTTTTGAAATAATGTCTTCAAGTCTAATAGTATGTTCCCCATCTCTAGGTCCTACTTCTACAATACAATCTTCGGGATTTAGATTGTGTATTTTGGCCTGACTTTGTAAAGCATACTGATCGCTAGGAAATGCTTTTTTTTCACACAATATTTTAAATCTTTTTTTGTTAGGTCGGTAAAATGAAATTAACAAAAGGTGTAGATTGGTAGTTAAGCTATGGGTTACTACCAACTCCTTATTTTTAGCCCCAACAATTGGAGATATTTTGTCGTTAAAAATTTCGTGATAATCTAGCCATGGATTTTTAGCTTTTTCATGACCTTCCACTCCCCATTTTGACCAGTCGTCAAGTTCATTTTGGATATAGGTTTGAACATTTTTAGGTTGTAATCCTAATGAATTTCCAGTGAAATACAAAGATTCCCTTCCAGAGAAGTTAGGTATAAAAAAACGATCTCTGTAAGTACTTAATTTGTCATTTTCATCAAGTTTTCTTGCACAGTCTAAAGAAAATTCCCAATTAGTCACGATATTCGGCTCTTAAATTAATATTTACAAATATAACTGAATTAAATCTTAAGGACTCAAAATGTTTAAACTCATAAATAATAGATCTAAAAAATTATTCGAACAAGCTCAGAAAGTTATACCTGGTGGAGTTAATTCTCCAGTAAGAGCATTTAAGTCTGTTGGAGGAACACCCATTTTTATAAAAAATGCACTAGGAGCGTATTTAATTGACGAAGATGGTAATAAATACATAGATTATATTTCTTCTTGGGGGCCAATGATCATAGGTCATGCTCATCCCGAAATAATTAACGCAATTAATGAACAATCTAAAAAAGGAACTTCCTATGGAATCCCAACAGAGTTGGAAACAAAAATGGCTAATCTATTGGTGTCTTTAGCTCCCAATATCGATAAGGTTAGGTTTGTAAATTCCGGTACGGAAGCCTGTATGAGTGCTGTGAGATTAGCTAGAGGGTTCACAAACCGAGACAAAATCATTAAATTTTCTGGATGTTATCATGGACATGCAGATTCTTTCTTAATTCAGGCTGGAAGTGGTGCCTCTACTTTTGGTGTTCCTAATAGTCCTGGCATTACTAAATCAACAGCTTCCGATACTTTATTAGCAAATTATAATGATATAAATCAAGTTAAAGAGCTATTTGAAAAATACCCCGAGCAAATTGCAGCTATTATTATAGAACCAATTGCTGGAAATATGGGTTGTGTTTTGCCTGAGAAAAATTTTATTAATCAGCTTAGAGAATTGTGTACTCAAAATAGTTCATTATTAATTTTTGACGAAGTAATGACAGGATTTAGGCTTGCTTTAGGCGGTGCTCAAGAAGCCTTGGGAGTCAAAGCAGATATTGTAACTTATGGTAAGGTTATTGGAGGAGGATTACCTGTAGGTGCCTTTGGTGGCAGCAATGAAGTTATGAATTTTCTAGCACCTGATGGTCCTGTCTACCAAGCTGGAACACTGAGTGGAAATCCCATTGCAATGTCTGCTGGATATGCGATGCTAAAACATTTAAAGTCAAACCCAACCATTTATACTTCTTTAAATGAAAAAACAACATATTTAAGAGCTGGATTGGAAAAAATATTGTCAAAAAGCAGTCTACCATACCATATCAATAGTATAGGTTCCATGATATCGCTTCACTTTACAAATGATCCAGTAGTGAATTTTGAAACTGCAAAAGCTGGAGACAATTCTCATTTTAAGAATTATTTCCATGGAATGCTTTCCAGTGGAGTATATCTACCGCCTAGTGCTTTTGAAAGCTATTTTTTAAACGACGCTATTTCATATCAAGATCTAGATCATACCATAAATTCATTTGGAAAAATAATCACAAAAATTTAACTACGTAAAAAACTTAAGTTCTTAGGATTCTTTCTTTGTTCAAAAAAATATGATTGAGAAAGTAATTGGTTGCGCCTTAGAGGGAATTGAGGCTCAAAAAGTAGAAGTTGAAGTAAATGTTTCAAGAGGAGCAAAGTTTTTATTGGTAGGACTACCAGATAATGCTGTAAAAGAATCTCATTATAGGATATCTGCTGCACTTAAAAATATTGGTTTTAAAATTCCAGTAAAAGAAATTATCATAAACTTAGCTCCAGCAGATCTAAAAAAGGAAGGAAGTGCTTATGATTTACCAATTGCCCTTGGTATTCTTTGTGCTTCTGGGCAAATTAAACTTGGCTTATTTAAAGACTATGTAGTGATGGGAGAGTTGTCATTAGACGGAACCCTAAGGCCAGTAAGAGGAGTTTTGTCTATGGCTATAAAAGCTAAAAAATTAGGGATGAAAGGAATAATCATTCCAGCAAATAATTTAGAAGAAGCAAGTCTTGTAAAAGGATTAAATATAATTGGTGTAAAAAGTTTACAACAATTAATTGATCATTTTTTAGATAAAAAACCCATCCTTAAAAAAAGAATAAATAGAATTAAAACAATCAATAAAGCTGAAGAAATCAACTTTTCAGATGTTATCGGACAACAAGTTGCCAAGAGAGCAATTGAAATTGCTGCAGCTGGTTCCCATAATATTTTACTTATTGGGCCTCCGGGGTCAGGCAAGTCAATGCTAGCAAAGAGAATCCCAACAATTCTTCCAAACTTAAGTGAATCTGAAATGCTAGAAACCACAAAAATTTATTCTTATTTAGGAAAGTTTAACCAACAAAATGATCTAATTTTCAAACCACCCTTTAGAAGTCCTCATCATACTATTTCTAACGTGGCATTAGTCGGTGGAGGCTCCAATCCAAGACCTGGAGAGATTTCTCTTGCTCACAACGGAGTTCTTTTTTTAGACGAGTTGCCAGAGTTTAAAAGAGTTGTTTTAGAAGTTTTAAGACAGCCTTTAGAAGAAGGAAGAGTAACTATTTCTAGAGCTTCAGGTTCTGTGGATTTTCCTTCAAATATTATGTTGGTAGCGGCAATGAATCCAACTCCAAATGGGAATTATTTTGAAAATTCAACTACTAGTCAATCTTTCTATAAAGTTCAACAATACCTTTCCAAATTAAGTCAACCTCTGTTAGATAGAATAGATCTTCAAATTGAAGTGGAATCTGTATCAATTGAAAAACTGACAAGTGTTGGTAGTTCAGAAGAAAATAGTGAAACTATAAAGAAAAGAGTCCAAAGAGTTAGAGATATTCAGTTTAAAAGACAGGGGAAAAACAACGCTCTTTTGAATTCTAAAGAAATTCTTTCATACTGTGAACTATCGGTCGAAACTTTAGAGTTTCTAAGAAATGCCGCAAAGACTTTAAAGTTTTCTGCTAGAAGTTTTAATAGAATTAAAAAAATATCAAGAACAATAGCAGATTTGGACTGCTCTGTTAATATTAAAATTGAGCATGTAGCAGAAGCAATCCAGTATAGAAGCTTAGAAAGGTTAAAACAATTTTTAAATTAATTATTAAGAATCATATTTTTTGCTCTGTCATCTCTTACTTTATAAGAGTTGTAAAGTGCAGGGTAATAACCTTGTTCTATAAAAGTTCTTATTTCTTTTTCTTCAGATTGAGCTTTCTCAATCACAGTGTTTTCATCTACTCTGTTTTGATTATTTGTTTTTTGGCATTGAACAATATAAAGTCCTTTTTTACCTTCAATTATTGTAGATATTTCTTCAGGATTGAGACTAAAAATATTTGCCATAACTTTTGGTTCGGCTAATTCTTGAGTATTGTTTCCAATGTTTACATCACTATATTTCACAAATTTAGTTTCAACAGTTTTTCCAGTAATTTCCGAAATTAAATCCATGCTAGTAGCACTATCTAATTTCTTAGAGAAATTCTCTACGTAATATTTGGCCTTTAGACTATTTTTTATCAAAGGGTCCATCAGAGAAACTATATTATCATAAGAATTATCAAAGGATATTATTTTTTCTTTTAAAACTGCTAAAACAAGTTGGTTATTGGAAATATATTCTGGTTCAAGTAAGTCTCCCACATCGCTATTAAAAGCCCATTTAGAAATATTAAGATTTCTGTTCAAATCTGCTGGACCATATAGACCTGAAGTTCTACGATTGGGATAAATTAAAGGAATATATCCGGAAGATTTAACTTCATAACCTAGCTCGTCTGCGGCAGTTTCAAAATCATTAGAATCTGCTTTGTAATATAGAGCAAGGGCAGCTGAATCATAAAATTCATTTTGAGTGGCTTTACTAACTTGAATTGTTTCGTCAACAATAGCTATTTTCTTAAATGTTCCAATTTTTCTTCCTAAAACCTGAATAACATGAAAACCATAATTTGTTCTTACAACGCCCGATCTACCTACTTTTTTAGAAAAACTAAATTCTTCAAATTCAGCAGTCATTTGGCCTTTTGGAAACCAAGAATAAACACCTCCGTTGGCTACCGAACCAGGATCATCAGAATATTTAGTTACAAGGGAAGAAAATTTACTGCTATCTCTTCTTATTGCGTATAAAATGCTATCTGCTAATTTTTTATTTTTAGCGTCGTCCAAATCTTCTTTTTTAGAACTAATCAATATGTGCCTTACTTTGGCTTGCTCTTCTTCTCCAGTATCATAAATCTTAACCAATTGAATTTTATCTCCTGTGACAAATGGACCAACAATATCTCCTTTAACAGAACTGCTTATTTTTTGATCAATAAATGAGGAAAATTTTCCTCCTTTGTAAGGTTGATTGGTGTAATTTCCACTTGGCCTTAATCCGTAAGGGGACTGGATCATCATTGGTGTTTCTGCATAATTTGCTACAAACAAAGAGTCGTTTTTTGAAGATTTAAAATCTTCAATCAAAGATTCCATTCTTTCAGTGTAGTTTGCTACATCAGTCTTGGAGGGATTAAATTTTAAAATTGAGTAGTCATAAGAAACTAAATTTTGTCTTTGTTCCCACATCTTTTCGTTAGAGTGTTCGTTGTAAAACAATCTTTTTTCCTTCTCATTTAAATCAATCAAAGAATCGTCAATTTCATTGTAGTCGATAAAAATATAATTAATATTTGAAGTTATTTTTTCTTCGTTCGATGTTCTTTTAGCTTCCTGAACAGTTCCTAAAATACCATATTTAACCATGGCACTATATTTATTAATCTTTCTTTCATTTTTTAAAGGATCTTCAATATTATTTTTAAGATCTCTTTTAGATTCTGGATTATCAGGCAGATTAATTATCCTATTGGTTTTCCAAATGTTAAATGAGTCTTTGTTGTATAGGCCGTTGGTAACAAATAATTCTTTTAGAGAAGAAGGAAGAGGTTTTTCTCCGTTTAATAGACCTTGGTTTAATTCATCTGCAGAAACATCCAATCCAACTTTATCAAATTCAAAAAAGTAAATTGTATCTGAAATCATTTGATTCCAAGTGTTTATTTTAATCTGGTCTTCTTCGTCACTTGTCAAGCTGCCGTTGCCTCCAGAGTTCAGATTGTTAATCCTCAAGTTGTTTCTAGTTTTATTTTCTCTATTGTAGTATTTCCAGTCATTTGCGTCTATTTCACTATCGTTGAATAATCCTAAAGAAGAATTTCCAGTTCCGTTGAATTGTTGTAGTAAATCATTAACTGGTATAATAAATAGAAATAACCCAAGCCCTACGATTGCCACTAAAAGTCCAGATTTCTCTCTTATTTTCCCTATTATTGCCATATCAGTATATTATTAAAGTTTGCGAATATACAATTGAATATGCATATATGAAAATTACTTTAAATGTTAATCATTTTTATAGTACAAACTCAGATTTTAATTTGATAAATTATTTATTTTTATAATCTGTTTTTTTTAGATGAAAAAAGAAGTTAATACAGTAATAATAGGAGCCGGAATATGCGGCTTAAGTGTAGCACATTTCTTATCCAAAAAAAGAAGTGATTTTTTAATTTTAGAGGCCAGTAATTTGCCAGGGGGAATTATTCAAACTAAAATTGAAAATGATTTTATTTGTGAAAACGGCCCAAATACTGTTCTTCTTAATAACGATGCAATTGAGGAAATAATAAAAGATTATGATTTGTGGGAAGAACTTCAGTTTCCAAAAGATACTAGCAATAAAAATCGTTTTGTTTTACACAAAAATAAATTAACTAAAATACCTCTTAACCCAATAAGCTTTATTTTTAGTCCTTTATTTTCTTTTATGTCTAAAATCAGGATTTTAAGAGAACCCTTTATAAAATCTCACCAAAAAAACACTTCGGTTTTTGAGTTTGTCAAAAAAAGATTTGGAAAAGAATTTCATGACCAATTAATAGAGCCATTCATTACAGGGATTTACGCTGGAAATACCAGAAAAATGAGTGCAGAACATACCCTCAAATTGCTTTGGAAACTCGAGCAATCCCATGGAAGTATAATAAGGGGTGTTCTGAAGTCTAAAAAGGATAAAAAAAGTAAAATAAATTCATTTAATTTTCCAAAAGGGCTTTCTCAATTGACTTCTAAAATTGCAGAGTCGATGGGAGATAAATTAGTACTTAATAATAAAGTCCAACAAATTATTAAATCTGACAATGGCTATGAAATAATTAGTGAATCGGGGAAAATACTTTGTAAAGAAATTGTTTGTTCTGTACCAGCATATTCTTTAAGGAATTTTATTGATAATCGTTCTTTAATCGCAGAGTTAGATAAAATTATTTATAGTCCAGTAGATGTTTTTCATTTTGGTTTTGAAAAGAAAAATATTCAAAATAAAAAACAAGGTTTTGGGGTTTTGACAAAGCCTTCAGATGACAAAAGTTATTTGGGAATACTTTTTAACAGCAGAATTTTTGATTATGTATCTCCTGAAGGTAAAGAGCTATTCACGGTTTTAGTGGGAGGTGAAAGACAGAAACATTTATGTGAAATGAATCCCATTAAACTAAAGGAATTAATTTTGGAAGAATTAGAAGATTTGCTTGGACATAAAGGCGAAACGATCATTGACAATCATTACAGATGGTCCAAAGGAATTCCACAATTTAATTTAAACCATTCTGATTTATTGAAGGCCATTGAGAATTTTAAAAATAGCAATTCTAATTTTCATTTAATTGGCAATTATTTCAATGGAGTTTCTGTTAGTGATTGTATTCAAAAATCTAGAGAGCTTGTAAAAATTATAAATTAACTGCTAAACTTTTGATACGAACTTGTCAAGTCATTTTTTTTGCCTTTGATTTCTAGTTAATTCTGAACAATATTAGTTTAGTTATCAACATCCCAAATTTTTATGTGAATTATTACCATATAGTTGATAATTTTAGCTTATTAATTTATAAATTAAGCTGTGGAGAACAATCGAACAATTAAAAGTGCTTTAATTTCTGTTTTTTCAAAAGATGGATTGGAAGAGTTGGTTAAAATTCTAAACTCTAAAGGAGTAAAAATATATTCTACTGGAGGAACTCAAAAATTCATAGAAAATCTGGGAATTTCTATAATACCTGTTGAAGAATTAACTGATTATCCATCTATTCTTGGGGGGAGAGTAAAAACCCTTCACCCGAAGGTTTTTGGAGGTATTTTAAATCGAAGGACTAATCAAGAAGACAAATTACAATTAAGTGAATATAAAATACCGGAAATAGATTTAGTTGTAGTTGATTTATATCCATTTGAGAAAACAGTTGCTTCTGGGTCAAGTGAAGAAGAAATTATAGAAAAAATTGACATTGGCGGAATATCTCTCATTAGAGCTGCAGCTAAAAATTTTAAAGATGTTACAGTCTTGTCTAAAAAAGAACATTACCAAGAATTAGTAGATATTATTTCTGAAAGAGATGAAGTTTCAACTAGTCTTGAGGATAGAAAATATTTTGCAACTGAATCTTTCTCTGTTTCTAGCACCTACGATACGGCAATTCATGCTTATTTTAATTCTGTTAAAAGCACTCCACTCAGATATGGAGAGAATCCACATCAAGATGGTTGGTTTTCCGGTAATTTAGAAGATGTCTTTAAACAATTACATGGCAAACAGATTTCTTACAATAATCTTTTAGATATTGATTCTGCAATTATGTTGATGGAAGATTTTAAAGATGCAATTCCAACTTTTGCTATTTTAAAACACAATAATGCGTGTGGATTTGCTTCTAAACTAAGTCTTGTAGAGGCATATAGTTCGGCTTTAGAAGCAGACCCAGTTTCTGCCTTTGGAGGGGTTTTAATTTCAAACAAAGAAATAGATTTACAAACTGCTACTCTTATTAATAATTTATTTTGTGAAGTGGTAATTGCTCCTAGTTTTGATCTTGAGGCCTTGGAAATTTTAAAAAGCAAAAAAAATAGAATAATTTTAAAACAAAACAATACAATTTTCCCGGATAAAATTGTTAGATCTTGTCTCAATGGAACTTTAATCCAAAAGAGAGATAGTTCAGTAGAGATTATAGACTCATTCGAATTAAAAACCAATTATTCACCAACTTCTAGTCAGATGGAAGATCTCTATTTTGCTAATAAACTAGCCAAACACACAAAGTCAAATACAATTGTTTTGGTAAAAAACCAACAGCTTTTAGCTAGTGGAACAGGTCAAACATCTAGAGTCGATGCATTGAATCAAGCAATACATAAAGCAAAAACTTTTAACTTTGACTTGCAAGATGCTGTAATGGCTTCAGATGCTTTTTTCCCATTTCCAGATTGTGTTGAAATTGCAGGAAATCAAGGTGTAAATGCGGTAATTCAGCCTGGAGGATCTGTAAAAGACAATTTGTCAATTGATTATTGCAACAATAATAATATTGGAATGGTATTCACAGGAACTAGACATTTTAAACATTAAATTTACAATTATGGGACTATTCAATGTATTTACACAAGAAGTTGCTATTGATTTAGGCACAGCAAATACTTTAATTATAAATAACGACAAAGTAGTTGTTGATGAGCCATCAATTGTCGCTATGGATAGAACTACTGGAAAAGTAATTGCAATTGGTAAGAAGGCACAGCAAATGCATGGTAAAACACATGAGAACATTAAAACCATTAGACCACTTAAAGATGGAGTTATTGCAGATTTTCAAGCTGCAGAACACATGATTAGAGGAATGATTAAAATGATGAAAGGAGGTAGTAGATATATTCAACCAACTATGAGAATGGTAATCTGTATACCATCTGGAATTACTGAAGTAGAGAAAAGAGCAGTTCAAGATTCAGCAGAACATGCTGGCGGTAAAGAAGTTTATTTAATTCACGAACCAATGGCTGCAGCTATTGGAATTGGGGTAGATGTTGAGGAACCCATGGGAAATATGATAATTGATATTGGAGGAGGGACTTCAGAAATTGCTGTAATTGCACTAGGTGGAATTGTTTGCGATAAGTCTATAAGAGTGGCGGGAGATGATTTCACGAGCGATATTGAAGAATATATGAGAAGACAACACAATATTCTCATTGGTGAAAGAACTGCAGAACAAATTAAAATTGAAGTGGGTGCTGCCATAGATAATTTAGAAAACCCACCTAATGATTATGCTGTAAGAGGAAGGGATTTGATGACTGGAATTCCGAAAGAAATTCACGTTTCTTACAAAGAAATTGCACATTCTTTGGATAAATCAATTTCAAAAATTGAGGAAGCTATTTTGAGTGCATTAGAAATGACACCACCAGAATTATCTGCCGATATTTACAAAACTGGAATTTATTTGGCCGGAGGAGGTTCAATGTTAAGAGGGTTGGATAAAAGAATATCTATCAAAACTAAACTACCAGTCCACATAGCCGAGGACCCTTTGAGAGCTGTGGCTAGAGGAACAGGTATTGCACTAAAAAATATTGATAATTATCAATTTTTAATTAAAGCATAGAGAAGAAATTTATATAAATGAGAAATATAATTCTGCTTATTCAGAAATACAGAAATTTTCTTTTTTTTCTGTTTTTAGAATTCATTTCTTTGTTCTTTCTCTTTAGTTCTCGTAATTCTTACCATCATTATAATTATTTAAGTTCTAGTAATAGTATTATATCAAGTCTTTACAATTTTCAATACAATATGTTTTCTTTTTTTTCTTTAAGAGAGATCAATAACGATTTACTAAAAGAAAATTCTAGTTTAAAAAATCAAGTCTTAAATAAAGACATGGTAGTTGGTAGAAAATTTATAAAATCTGAGGATACTATTTATCAAAAAAACTTTTTATTCAAGGAGGTCAAAGTGATTAATTCTCAATTTAAATATTATGAAAATTTTTTAATAGTAAATGCTGGCAAAAAAAGTGGTGTCAAAGAAAAAATGGGATTAATTGGCACTAAAGGTGTTTTAGGAATTGTTAAAAATGTTTCAGAAAATTACGCGACAATTAGACCATTAATCAATCCAAATTTCGGATTAAAAGTACTTCATGAAAACACCAATAGCTGGGGAGATTTAATATGGGTTCCTGAAGAGAATAATTACCAAAATATATTTGTTAAAAATATTCCTATTTACACCAACGTAAAATTAGGAGATTACTTTATTACATCTGGTGCCGAAGGATTATTTCCAGGTGGGGTAAAAATTGGGAATGTAATAGAAATAAAAGAAAATATCGAGCAACAAACCTTAGACATAAAATTAAAAAATGAGGAAGATTTTTCAAGAACTAAAATTGGTTTTATTGTTTTCAATAAGACAGCAGAAGAAATAAAACAACATCTTATTAAAAAATGATTTTTGAATTTAGAAATATCGCTTGGTTTATAGGACTGATAGTCGCTCAAATTTTCTTCATTGATTATTTAGATTTTGGAATCTATTCCTCTTACTTTTCTCCTATAATCATTTGTTTTTTTATTTTGAAGATGAAACTAGATACAACCGTTATTAACTTGTTGATGTATGCTTTCTTTTTAGGTTTTATTACAGACATTTTCAGAAATACTCTTGGTCTTAACACTTCAGTTCTTTTAATCATCACCTTTTTAAAACCAACATTTTTATATTCTATATCCTCTAAAGAGGACATTGAGAAAGATGTTGAGCTTAATATGTTTACCATTGGGCTGGTTAGGTATTTATTATTTTTTGGAATTTCTATCTTCTTATATCATCTAATCTTTTTTCTCTTGGAGCAATTTTCATTTAACAATTTACCAATATTATTTTTTAAGGCATTTATCAATACTATTTCTGCTTTGGTTTTTTTAGTTTTTCTTCAGTACTTATTTATTTTTAAAAAATAATGGACCCTTTTAAAAATAGACAATGGGTAGTTGTACTTATTATAATTTCTGTAGGAATAATTTTTTCTTTCAGGCTTTTCTATATTCAGGTTATTAATAAAGATTGGTCAGAGAGAGCCAGTCAAATAACTTCAAAAACAGAAAATATCCAACCTCCTAGAGGTTTTATATATGATAGAAATAATCAACTATTGGTTGGAGCAGAAACTATATATGATATCTATATCCATCCTTCCATCATAAAACCAAAAGACTCATCTGCTATTTGTAAACTTTTTAATTTAAGTAATGACGATTTCCAAGAAATTATAAAAAATGCTTCTTCTGGATACAATGTTCCTTATAAGCCTTCGGTTTTTATTGAGTCTATGACCCAGCAAGAACATGCCAAGATTTCCCCTTATTTAGGACAGATTAATGCAGTTTTTGCTAAATCAAAAATTGACAGAGGATATCCTAATCAAATTGCAGCACATTTATTGGGTTATATACGAAGAATTGATGCAAATCAATTTCAAAATACAAAAGCCCAAGGCGATTTTTTTTATACCAAAAATGATTTTATTGGAATTACTGGTCTCGAGAAACAGTACGAGTTACTATTGAGGGGGGAGAGAGGAAATATAAATTATTTAAAAGATTATGCAGGCAATAAAATAGAAACAGTTCATAAAAAACCTCCCAAGCCAGGAAAGAGCCTACACACAACATTAGATATTGAATTGCAAAAATTAGGAGAAAAATTAATGGCAAATAAAATTGGGTCAATAGTTGCAATTGAGCCATCTAGTGGCGAAGTTTTAGCAATGGTATCTGCCCCAAGCTATAACCCCTCGAGTTTAACAGGAAGAGATTTTTCTGATAATTTCAAGATTTTTAAAAAAAATGATAGTTTAAAGCCGTTAATTAATAGACCAGTCTATAATGACAAGTACAGACCAGGGTCGATTTTCAAGTTGGTTCAAGCATTAATTGCTTTAGATGATGGAGTAATTAGCCCTGAAACTGGATTTTCCTGCAATAAAAATATTATTGGCTGCCATAACCATGAAAGGCCTAACAACCTGACTAAAGCAATTAAACATAGCTGCAATCCTTATTTTTTTCAGGTCTATAAAAGATTGATAATGAAAGATAAGTCAAAAAACGTTTTTCAAACTAGTAGAGAAGGCTTAAAAATTTGGGAGCAAAAGATAAAATCTTTTGGTTTTGGTAATTTACTAGGTATAGACTTGCCAGAGGAGAAAAGTGGTTTTATCCCTGATGTTGATTTTTATGACAAATGGTACGGAAAAAAAAGATGGGCTTTCAGTACTATTTACTCCAATAGTATTGGCGAAGGAGAAATTGGTGTTTCACCAATTCAAATGGCAAATTTAGCTTCTATTATAGCAAATAGAGGATATTATTACACGCCTCATGTTATTAAAAAAATAGCAAATGAAAACATACTTAAAAAATTTAAAATTAAACACAGTACATGTGTTGATAAAAAGCATTTTGAAGTCGTAGTGAAGGCCATGAACGAAGTTGTAAATCAGGGAACAGGTAGAAATGCTAGGATTGATAGTATTGAAGTTTGCGGGAAAACAGGTACCGTTGAAAATAAGACTTTTAATGATCATTCAGTTTTTATTTCATTTGCACCTATGGATAATCCTCAAATTGCAATTGCAGTTTATGTTGAGTATGGTACCTGGGGAAGTAAATGGGCTGCTCCAATTGCTAGTTTAATGATGGAATCATTTATAAAAGGTTCTCTTTCAGAAAAATCAATTGAAAAAGCCAATCAAATTAGCCAGGCAGTTATTTTAAATCCAAATACTGATTTTAAATGAAATATAGAAATCTATCCATTTGGAGAAATATTGACAAGCCACTGCTAATTATGTATTTGTTACTTTCTGTAATTGGATATTTTATCATGTATTCTAGTACTTTTAAAGGATTAGATATTCAAAGTGATTTTTGGTCTGCAAATTATGGGAAACAACTTATATGGATAATTATCACTCTTTTTGCAGGTTTTTTTATTCTTTTATTGGATGGAAGTTTCATTAAAAACACAGCATACTTCACTTACGGATTTGTTTTGCTTTTATTGATTCTGGTTCTACTAATGCCTCCAATTAAAGGTGCTAGATCTTGGTTTTATTTTAGCAGTTTCTCTATTCAACCCTCCGAGTTTATTAAGCTTACTTTAAGTTTGTCTATAGCCAAATTATTGAGTGATGTAGGCTCAAGATTTCAAGAATTCAGAACCAAGTTAAAAGCATTTTTTATGATAATTATTCCTGCTTTCCTAATAGCAGTTCAGCCCGACCCAGGAACCATGTTAGTTTTTGCTTGTTTTATTTTCGTTTTATATAGAGAAGGACTCTCAGGAAATTTCTTGCTAATTGGCCTTTTTACAGTCTTAATTGCTGTAGTAGGAATTTTTCTAAAAGCTTCAAATTCTGTATTTTATCTTGCTGGTAGTGCTATTTCAGGAAATATATTTTTCGGTCTTATTCTTATTCTTGGTTTTATTTTTTCTTTTTTAATTATCAGATATTTTGTTTTGCCTAGATATAGAAAGCAAAAAATTCAAAGACTAATAATTATTACTCTTCTTGGACTGTCTATTTCTGGAGGCATCAATTATGTTTACGATTCTGTTTTTAGTGAAAGACACAGAACTCGTTTTCAGATCATGTTTGGTATCAAAGAGGACAGAAAAGGTGCGGGATATAATATATATCAGGCTCTTTCTGCAGTTGGTTCAGGTGAAGGTTTTGGAAAGGGATATTTAAAAGGAACTTTGAGTAATGATAAATACAAGCATGTTCCAGAGCAAAATACAGATTTTATATTTTGTGTTTTAGCTGAAGAGTGGGGGTTTTTAGGTTCATTTATATTTATTTCTTTGTATTTATCTACTTTGATAAGAATGATACTAATTGCAGAAAGGCAAAGAAGTAAGTTTACTAGAATTTATGGATATTGTGTTTCAGCTATTTTATTTTTTCATTTCATGATAAATATTGCTATGGTAATTGGGTTAGCACCAGTGATTGGCATACCTCTACCTTTTTTTAGTAAGGGAGGATCTGCAATTCTTTCTTTTGGATTAATGGTTTTTATACTTTTAAGACTTGATTCAGAAAGAAAAGTTGTTTTAAGATAAATTATTTTTGTTAGTATGATTTGTATAAAAGTGGATATTCCAAAACAGATTTGTAAAATTGACGATGAGTTAAAAGCTATTTATCATAGCAATGATTCTATATGTTTATGGGTTTTTAGTTCTAGATTAGATAGAAATAATTTTGTTGACAATACAGTTGGTATGTCTAAGTCTCAAAGGTCGAAATACTATGAAATTAATTACTCAGCTAAATTGAAATAATAGCCTAGTTATAAAATTGTCATTTATTAAGTAACCAACTTGAGGATTGAATTTTGTCTCCCAGTCCATCTATAAGTGTTACTCCTAATTCTTTACAAATTGGTTTTTCAGGAATCGTATTATTATTTTGATCTCCGCCATTTGCAAATGAAAATTCATATTCGTGACCAAAATCTTTAACAATTTTTTCGATGGTTGCACAAACTGTTCTGTCTTGATCAACAGATAATATTGCTTTATTTACACTTTTAATTTGACTTACAATTATCATTCTTTCTTCTTCGTCTTGAAACTCTTTACTACCTTTTAGTTCTCTTTGAAGATCAGAATTGACAATTACAAAAAGCTCTTCACTAATTGCTTTAGCATTGTGAAAATATTCTAAATGTCCTTTATGTATAGGGTTAAAATAGCCACTTACAATAATTGCTTTCTTTTTCATTTTTTTTGGTTTATGTTAAATCCTTAAGTTTTTCAGTTTTATAATAAGACCATTCTGGACAATCGCAATTTTTCTTTTTCTTTAGTACACTACAGCTTATAAAGCTTAGCAAAAGCAACAATATTAGGCCATATTTTAAAACTATACTTTTTTTCATTAATAGAATTCTTCCAAAATTAATGATTGCATTTATGGATTCACAATTATTATTGTTTATTTTGGTTAATATAATTATATGATAAGAAATTTAGGTAAATATATGTACATGCTTTACCACATGTTTTTCAAGCCTGAAAAATTTAGTGTTTACTGGAAAAGGTTTCTAGATGAAGTTGTTCAGTTAGGAGTGAAATCATTATTTATAGTTTCTCTAATGTCCGCTTTTATGGGAGCTGTTCTAGTGATTCAAACTGCAACTGCTATAGAATCTGCCTGGATTCCAGATTATACGGTAGGGTTTACAATTAAGCAATCTATGCTTTTGGAGTTTTGTCCAACCATAATTTCTTTAATATTAGCTGGCAAAGTGGGCTCTAATATAGCATCTGAGCTTGGGACTATGAGAGTTACAGAGCAAATTGACGCATTAGAAGTTATGGGAGTAAATTCTATTGGCTATTTAGTTGGACCTAAGATTTTAGCTGCATTATTTATTTTTCCAATAGTAATTATGTACAGCATGTTTTTTGGTTTTTTTGGTGGCGGTTTGGTATGTTATTTTACAGAAATAATCCCCGTTAAACAATATATATTAGGAATCAGATCTTTTTCTGAGGACAATTTTGTTTTCATACGTTATGCACTTACAAAAACAATTGTTTTTGCTTTTATAATTACAAGTATTTCTAGTTATTACGGATATTATCTAAAAGGGGGAGCATTGGAAGTCGGGAAAGCAAGTACAAATGCTGTAGTTTACAGTAGTATTTTCATACTTTTTGCTAATTATATATTAACTCAATTAATGTTGATTTGATTCAGGTTAAAAATATATCTAAATCTTTTTCTGGTGTAGAAATTTTAAATGACATTTCTTTTGTTTTTGAAAAAGGGAAGACTAATTTAATTATTGGAAAAAGTGGTTCTGGAAAATCAGTCTTAACAAAATGTATTGTTGGCTTATTAGAGCCAGATATTGGTGATGTTTATTACGATGATATTAAATTCTCTAGTTTAAAATCTCAAGATAAAAAGAAAGTTAGAAAACAAATAGGAATGCTATTTCAAGGAAGTGCACTCTTTGACTCATTAAGCGTTGAGGAAAATGTTGCTTTTCCTTTGAGGATGTTTACTAAGATGACGGAAGAAGAAATAATTGAAAGAGTAAACTTTTGTTTGAAAAGGGTAAATATTTTAAATAAAAACTCTTTATATCCATCTGAAATTAGTGGGGGAATGCAGAAAAGAGTAGCCATTGCTAGAGCTATTTCTATGAAACCAAAATATTTGTTTTGTGATGAACCTAATTCTGGCTTAGATCCGGTCACAGCTATTGTTATAGATGAGTTAATTCAAGAGTTAACCAAAGAATATCAAATGACAACCATTGTAATTACCCATGATATGAATTCGGTTCTGGAAATCGGAGAAAATATTCTATTTATCGATGGTGGAGTTAAAAAGTGGGAAGGCAATAAAGAAGAAATTTTAGACGTAAAAGTAAAAGAGTTATACGACTTTGTTTACGTTTCTAAATTTCTACAAAAGATGAAAAAATAGTCAAAAAAAAAGGCCTCAAAAGAGGCCTTTAAGTTTTTATATTAGTAATTCTATTTACTAATTACAATGTTGAATTTAGTTGATCTTCCATCTTGTAATTTCAAATCAAATATATAATTTCCGTTTGCTATATCACTTACGTCAATTGATATAAGGTTGTTAGCATTAACTGTTTTACTAGAAATTATTTTTCCTGTTACATCCATAATATTAACAGTACCATTCCCAACGAAACCATTTAATGGAATAGTCACCATATTATTGGCTGGGTTAGGATAAGCATCAATATTTGACAATTCATTGTCTTCAACATTTAAGTTGGTAGTGAGTTCTACTGATATACCAGCAGTAACATCTGAACCAAATCCTGTTAAATACCAAGAACCATTATTCTCAACACAGCTTACAGGTTGCTTGTAAACATTGGTCATGTTCTGGTTGTAATCCAATTTATCGTCAAAACCGATATATACATCTGTATCGAATGTGTTAACACAGAATAAATATCTTTGGTTATCCACTAAAGTTACAGGGTCTGTAAAAGGTACATAAACTTCTTGGTAGGCAGAGTCATTAGGATAAGTAAATTCTCCAGTTCCAATAGTATTTATAATACTTATAGCAGCTGCAGGATCATCTAAATCTGCAAAAACATCTCCCCACTCGTGAGCATATGTAGTAAAATATCTATTGGATAAATCTCCACCACTTACAACAGCAGCAAAGCTTATTCCCATAGCAGCCATTCTACTTGCATTTGGATCTACAAAAGGAGCACAAACACTTACACTTCCTGTAGCACTGTTTGGTCTGTAAAATGGACTTAACACCATATTCTCATTAGAGTCTAAAGGAACGTTTGAAAACTTTGTATTGCTTATGTGAAAATCAGCACTTACAGAATTATCAGTTTGAAATTCATCTCCAGTAGTATCAACAGTATAAGTAAGATTATACATTCCAGCGCTATAAGAAGCTTGGCTAAAAGTAGGTAAAGAAAAATATGCGCTATCACCAGCTAATATTGGTGTAGATGCAGTAGATTGATCGTATAATGTAGTCCCCCCAGATGTTATTGTGGCATTTAATACAGCGTTGTTATCAATATTTCCTGAATTAACTACCCAACTTCCTACTTGAACTTCGTATTCTGAATTATCTTGTGCTAATGCAGAAGGTGTAGAAGTTGCCTCGGGAAGAATTACGTCCGCAGCAGTAACTGATAAATTGTTGTCAAAATTTCTTGAACCTATAAATGCAACAACTGGGCCGTTAGCCATTTCAGCAGTAATAATAGCACCTGTTGCGTCTTCAACAAAAATTGCAGGTATTGTACATACAGCTCCACTATCTCCAGGAGCCATGTTTACCAACCCTGGTTCTCTGTTTATAATTATTACAGCTCTTGCACCAGCTTGTTCTGCATAAAGAATTTTAGTTCCAAACTGACAAGTGTTTCGCCAAATAACAGCAATTTTTCCAGTTAAATCATTGATTAACGGAAAGCATCCTTCTTGAGAGATTGGGTTTCCTTGAGGATTGGTACCTGTAGTACCATCTTCTACAAACATTAAAGTATCTGTTACAGCATTCGCAGTATCTGTTAAATCTGGGCTTCCCCATCCAGCAACGTCATTTGTCGAACTGAAACCATAGGCTCCAGCAATGGAAGCAGGAGCTTCTACTGTGAACTCAATTTGTTGAGCGAAGGTACTTGCGCAAGCAAATAATAAAATGAATGTACTTAGTATTAGTTTTTTCATAACATGTATTTAATTTATTAATAATATTAATTTAAATGTATGAAAATTATACTCTAAAAAAAACTTTTTTTAACTACAAAGCATAAAAAAAGGGGAGATAACTCCCCTTTGTAATTATGTAAATAATACGTATATATTATATTATTGTACCGATATCTTTTCTGAAACTGTACCAAGATCATTTTTGACATCAATTAAATAAATCCCTTTAGAATAATTTTCAGTATTAATGATAATCTTAGTGTTAAACTTTTGACTTAAAACTATTTTTCCAGTAATGTCTTTAACAGTTAACTGACTCAAATCATTAGAATTTGTAGAGATGTTTAAAACATCAGAAGTTGGATTTGGATAAATAGAAACTTCATTAGCGACATTTTCATTTATTCCAACATTTGCTCCCATATTCATTCTTATTGCAAAAGCATTTCCATTGGAATAAGCTTGATCTTGCGGATACCAAATTGCACTTGACCATGCAGGCTGTGTAACAGTTGCATCATCTACAATTCTTACATGATAAGTACCACCTCCACTAAATAATTCAACAGCTAAGTAATAACCACCTGCACTTAAAGTTAAGTTTTCCCATGTATTACTATTTGTTGAAGGATCCCATCCAGAAAGTGTTGCTATTGACATGTCAAAGTAGCCGTTGGAAACATCGGTTGCTGTTAAAGTATACAAATCAGATGTATAGGTTGCATTTCCAAAAGCACCGGATGTGAAACTTAAAGAATCAATAATATACAGAATAATTTCTGCTTGAGCAACGGAGGTTGATGTGATATAAGTTCTAACAGAATTTAAAACCTGAGTTTGCTTTAAGTTGTAGTATGTACCACAAACTAATCCATCTGCAGCATCTGCCCAAGAATTACTTCCAAGCGAACCAAGGGCTTCGTAACCGGCTGGGTGTAGTCCAATACCATCTAAAGAATAAACATCACTGGTTATTTCAAAGTTTCTTTCATAAGTATTGTCTCCAAAATTAGCTCCACCTACTTGGTCAGAATCTGAACTAACTGTAAAAGTACCTTGGTACGTTCCAGCTGTAAGTGTCAAAGGCTCTAATGATTCGATTACAGATGTAGAATCAGATTCAACAATTCCAAGTGAAGAAGTAGTGCTGAAAGAACCAAAATCAGCATTTAAAGTAACATTTGTTTGGTCATTTACTCCATCGTTGGTTACTTGTGCACCAACTACCCAGTTCGCATCAATTTCAGTAATTGGAACTCTACCGTATTCTGCACCATAATGAGTTTCTCCATAAATCCATGATGAATTCGCTTGAATGTTATTTAAATCTTTTCTAGATATTTTAACATCATCTACAGCCCAATACCAAGCCCAGAAGTCATTGTCTTCATAATAAAACTGTACCAATACTTGAGATTGTCCACCTACATCTGATGAAACATCAATGCTTGTAATTTCAGGATTTCCAGAATTTTGATCGTTAGGATAGCCAGAGTTATTAGTAATTTCATACTGAACCCAAGTAGCACCATTATCTCCAGAAACTCTAACTCCTCTGGTGTCTTGCCACCATCTGTAATTGTGAGAAAAAGATAAGACAACGCTATTTTCCCCTGTTAAATCTATAGGAGTTGCAATGGTTGCAGTAACAAATATTGGAGTACCGTCACCATCTCCGCCACCACAGGCATCAGAATCTATAAATAGAAAACCGTTGGATGCAGTAGCTGAACCAAATGGTGCAAGTGCAGAAACAGGTATTAAGTTAGGATCAGTTTCAAATCTCCACTGAGCGGTAGCACCAGTTCCAGGATCTGTAGCAACAGTTCCAGTACCAGTACACGATGAAGTCGATGTAATTGGCACTTGATTGGTATAGTCATAACCACCTACGATAGTATAGCCAGTGTAGGCACAAGTATTGTCTGTAACCCAGTCACTAGCATTATCAAATTGATTTTCCCAAAGTACCACACCTTTTGGCTGGTTTGAGAAGTTAGGTTTAGTTTTTTCTTCTATAAACTCATGTTTTTTAGAAAGTTGGCTTGAAGAACTTTGCGCACTTGCTAAAAACCCAGTAGTAATACAAAAGAGTAATAAGTAAATTTTTTTCATTTTATTGTCATTAAGTTTATAAAACAATGATAAGAAAAAAATAGTTTATTTAAATGAAATATTTAACTATTTCGCTGTGGGGTTAAACAAAACACATTCCATTAAAACCCTACTTTACAATGTTAACTCTTTCGGTAATAATTTGAGAATTATTGGCCACAGAAAGGAAATAAATTCCATTATTCAGATTAGATAGATTAATATTTAAGCTATTTGTAAATGTTTTTTCTAAAATAATTTTGCCCGAAACATCCATTAATATTAATTCGCTAGGTAAGTTGTTTTCTATTTTAATATTTACAAATTCTTTAGATGGATTTGGGAAAACATGCAATTTATTTACCGAATTCTCTACTAAATCTACACTAGCTCCAAAGTTCATTCTAATTGCAAAAGCATTCCCATTAGAATAGGCTTGATCTCCAGGGTACCATATTGCACTTGACCAAGCTGGTTGCCCAACAGTATTGTCATCCAGAATTCTTATGTCATAAGTATTTCCTCCGCTATACAATTCTATTGCAGCATAGTAACCACCTATTCCCAAAGTAATATTTTCCCACGTAGAAGTATTATTGATAGGATCCCATCCAATATTGTTTGCAACAGGAATATCTATATACCCATTATTTACATCCTGTGCAGAAACGGTATATAATTCCGAAGTGAAAACAGAGTTGCTAAATAGACCACTTGTAAAGCTTAACGAATCCAAGATGTACAAAATTACTTCACTTTGAGCTACAGTAGAACTAGTAATATAAGCTCTGACAGAATTTAAAATTTCCTCTTGTCTAAGTGGGTAATAAGTTCCACAAACTAATCCGTCAGAAGCATCTGACCAAGAATTAGAACCTAAGGACCCAATGGCTTCATAATCTGCTGGATGGTTGCCAAGTCCATCTAAGGAATAGATATCATTGGTTATCTCAAAATTTCTTAAATAGGTGTTGTCGTCAAAATTTCCAGAACCAAGAGTATCTCCCATAGAGGTCACCGTTACAGAACCTGTATAATTACCTACCGAAAAACTAACAGGATTCAGACTTTCAATAACTTCTGTAGAGTCGCTTGCAATTGTAGAGCTAGTGGTTGAACTTGAAATAGTTGTTGGTCCCGTAAAGTCTCCATTGGAAACAACATTTGTTTGATCTATAGATCCATAATTATAAACCGAAGAACCTATAAAGTAATTTTGTTCTACTTGAGAAATTGGAGTTCTACCATACTCAGCACCTCCACTATTTTCCCCAAAAATCCAAGATGAAACATTTTGAATGTCATTTTCTGGTGGAACGGTTACTTTTAAATCATCAATTAACCATGCATATCCCGAGCCAAAAGAATCATCGTCACTATCGCTGGTCCATCTAAATCTTATTTTAACCCCTTGTTGCCCACCAACATAAGATGAGATGTTAATTCCAACTAGTTCTTGAATAGCTGGATCATTGGTAGTAACTTGATCGTTGAGCTCAATGGATGTCCAGGTGCTTCCATAGTCAGTAGACAGCTCTACAAAAGTTTTGTCGTAATTAAACGCTCTATACATTTGTTCAAATTCTAAGGTAACACTTGGGTAATTGCTTAAATCTAGTGTGTCATTTAGTTCTATTGCAGCATCTTGAAAGTCCACGCTGGCGTTAAGTAAATATTGAATTCCATTAAAAACAGCAAATCCATCTGAAGCTGTACTAGAAGCCATAGTTCCCATGTAATTTACAACATCCGTAGGTGTTGAAGTTACAACTTCCCATTGGCCTTGTAAATTTGGAGCACTAATTGTCCAATCTGTAACATCATCAAAAGTGTTGTAGGCAATGGTGTCAAAACTTGATTTAGAAAAATTTAAATTTTGATTAACAAGTGGTTTGAAATCGCAAGTGTTAAAGTTTTTGTTCGATTTTATTTGAGCATTAAAAATGCTACAAAGGCAAAAGTAAAATATAGCTAGGTGTATTTTTTTCATTTTATTCTTTTTATTGTGATTCAATTACTTCATTTTGTTTTTCATATTCTTCTAAAGGTAAGCAACTACAAATTAAATTTCTATCTCCATAAGCATTATCTACTCTCCCTACTGGAGGCCAAAACTTATTATTTATTTGATTTAGATTTGGATAAACAGCTTTTCTTCTTGAATATTTGTGATTCCAATTTTCATCTATTGCTTGAAATGCAGTGTGAGGAGCATTTTTTAGTACGTTGTCAACTTGATCATAACTTTCGTTAGCAATTTCTCTAATTTCATTTCTAATACCAATCATCGCTTCTGCAAATCTATCTAATTCTTTGAGTGATTCACTTTCAGTAGGTTCTACCATTAGTGTTCCTGCAACTGGGAAACTAACTGTTGGCGCATGAAATCCATAGTCCATTAATCTTTTTGCAATGTCTTCAACTTCAATTCCTGAATCTTTTTTAAAGGATCTGCAGTCAAGAATCATTTCATGAGCAACTTTACCACTAGGGCCACAATAAAGCACATCGAAATGGTCTTTCAATTTAGATTGTAAATAGTTGGCATTTAAAATAGCAATTTCTGTAGATTTTTTTAATCCTTTTGCCCCAAGAAGCTTTATGTAGCCATAAGAAATTATCAAAATTAAAGCACTTCCCCATGGGGCTCCATTAATAGCTTTTATGCCGCTAGAACCACCTGTTTTAATAATTGGATTACCAGGTAAAAATGGCGATAAATGTTTTGCAACACCAATTGGTCCCATTCCTGGACCTCCACCTCCATGTGGAATGGCGAAAGTTTTGTGAAGGTTTAGATGGCAAACATCTGCTCCAATTAGTCCTGGTGATGTAAGACCAACTTGTGCATTCATATTGGCGCCATCCATATAGACTTGTCCTCCAAATTCATGTATAATAGTAGTAATTTTTATAATGTCTTTTTCAAAAACTCCATGAGTAGATGGGTAAGTAACCATTAAGGCAGAAAGATTATCTGCATAATGTGAAGCTTTTTCTTTCAGATCTTCTATGTCAATGTTTCCAAGTTCATCGCATTTAATCAAAACAACTTCCATTCCAGCCATAACTGCACTTGCAGGATTAGTTCCGTGAGCGCTGGTAGGAATTAGACATATATTTCTATGTCCTTCATTATTTGATATATGATAAGCTCTTATTACCATAAGTCCACTATACTCACCTTGAGCACCACTATTTGGCTGAAGCGAAACTTGGTCAAAACCAGTAATTTCACTTAAATCTTCCGCCAACTCTTTAAATATTTGTTGAAACCCTTGAGTCTGATTTACAGGGCTAAAGGGATGTAGATTTGCAAATTCAGGCCAAGTAATAGGTTCCATTTCAGTTGCTGCATTTAACTTCATTGTACAAGAACCAAGAGAAATCATGCCATGAACAAGCGATAAATCTTTATTTTCAAGTTTTTTAATATATCTCATCATTTCTGTCTCAGAATGATAAGAATTAAACACGTTTTGCTCTAGAATTGAATTATTTTTTGGTAAAAAAAGAGGATTATCAATCTCTTTTTCAAGTTTTACTATTGAATTAGAGTTTTTAAATTCTGCTAAAATATTTGCTAGTCTAGTCAGACTATCCCAACTACTTGTCTCATCTACAGATATTGTTACAACATCTTTATAATAACCAACATTAATTTCATTTTTTTCTAAGTGTAACTTTAAGGAACTAAAGTCCTCTTTAAAGGAAATAGTATCAAAATGGTTGGAATTATTTATTTCATATCCCAAACTTATTAGAGCTTGTTTTAAACTAGATGTTTTTTGTCTAATAGTTTCTGCAATGTTTTTTAAACCTTTTGGACCATGATAGACAACATACATACTAGCCATAACTGCCAAAAGAGCCTGAGCTGTACAAATATTTGAAGTTGCCTTTCCTCTCTTTATATGTTGTTCTCTTGTTTGAAGAGCCATTCTTAGTGCTGGATTTCCATGAACGTCTAAGGATACTCCAATAATTCTCCCTGGAATATATCTTTTGTGAGAATCTTTACAGGCAAAAAATGCAGCATGAGGACCGCCATAACTCATTGGGACTCCAAATCTTTGGGTAGATCCAACAACGACATCTGCTCCCCAACTTCCAGGACTTTTAAGCAAAACAAGACTCATTATATCTGCTATTACAGAAACTTGAATGTCTAAATTTTTAGCAGAAGAAGTAAACTCACTGTAGTCGTAAATTTCTCCGTAAGCATTTGGATATTGTACAATCGCACCAAAGAATTCGTTGGACAACTCTATTGTATTAGCATCTCCAAAAATAATTTCTATTCCAAGTGGCTCTGCTCTAGCAGTAATTACATCTATAGTCTGCAAGTATAAATCATTGCTAACAAAAAATTTATTCACATTAGATTTAACTTGAGACCTTGATCTCATGTGAAAAAACATCAACATAGACTCAGCAGCTGCAGTTGATTCATCTAAAAGTGATGCATTTGCTATTTCCATTCCAGTAAGTTCAGTTACACAAGTTTGAAAATTTAATAATGCTTCTAATCTCCCTTGAGCAATTTCTGCCTGATAAGGAGTGTATGCTGTGTACCAGCCCGGATTACATAAAATATTTCTTTTTATAACGCTAGGAGTAAGTGTACCATAATAACCTTGGCCAATATAATTGTCAAAATTTTTATTTAAGTCAGCAATTTCTTTTAATTTTTTTAAATAATCATTTTCAGTTATTGCATCTTCAATTTTTAATGGACTATTTTTTAAAATTGAATTCGGAATTGTTTGATGGATTAACTCATCAACAGAATCCAATCCAATTGTATTTAACATCTTTTTAATATCGTCTTGATTTGCACCAATATGTCTGTTTTCAAAAGAATTTATATCCATAACAATAATTTACAGTAGCAAATATATATATAGAACTTGTTTCGGTATATAATGTTGACAAATTGTTTAATTTTATTTTATGAACAAAAAATTACAAAAACTATTAATTATTTTAATTTTCTTCTTTTTCACAACATTTGAATCTAATGCCCAAGATAAAAATAGCGACTTACAAGACATAACAATTCACCTTCTTTCAGGTGACACTATAAACCTTAAGTTACTTGAAATTAAAGAAGATCACCTGGCTGGTTATCAGAAAAAAAACAAAAGAGATATTTGGAAATTTAAAATTTACCCTAATGAAGATGTGCTTTTTTATAGTACACCAACCCTAAACAAAAACTGGGTCTATGTTCCTGATTCTTCCATCGGAAATCTTTTGTCTAAAGAACATATGGAGCAATATGTTTTAGGAAAGAGAAAAGCAAAACACACACACCAACCAATAAAACACTTTATACTGGGAATAATTTCAGGCATGTCTATAGGTGTTTTAGACAGCTATCAAGGTGGGGTTTTTAATAAATCTAATTCTGGTTTGGTAATAGCTGTTCCAGTAATTAGCACTTTAATAATTAGAACAAAAAATCTTAAAGAAGAGGAACTTAAAGAGCAAGCTAGTTTAGAAAATGAATATAAAAAAGGGTTCCACTCTGTTAAAAAGACCAAAAATTATATTGGATCCTCTTCTGGAAGTGTTTTAGGGGTTGTAATTGCAGTAATTGCAAATAATATTTTAGGCAGTTAGTTTTTGCAATTAAAAAAAATAATAGAATTTATTGTTTTTTCTAATGTTTGGATTGCATTAGGTGCTATCGGAATTGCTCTAAGCACCTATTTTTACACCGAATCAGAAGTTGATTTGCTGGTGATAATGCTGGTCTTCTTTTCCACTTTGTTTGGATATAGCTTGCAAAATATTTCCCAGAGAGAAATTCACAATCACCGTTCCATTCAAATTCTTTGGAGTCAATCCAATAATAAACTTATAAAGGGGATAGTTTTTGTTTCTTTTTTAATTTCTGTATTTCTTTCATTTTATATTATGAATATTTATTTAATTATACTTTCTATCCCATTTTTTGGCTTGGTTTTTTTTTACAGAAATGCTTTTTCTAATAAACTACAGATTAGAAATATCCCATTTTTTAAAATTTTAATTATTTCTTTTTGTTGGTCCTGGACATGCTGTGCTGTGCCTCAACTAGTTTCTAATAGTATTTTTAATTGGAATATTACTTTCATTACTTTTATATATGTATTTGCAATTACAATACCCTTTGATATAAGAGACATGGCAATTGACAAAAAAAAAATCTATACAATCCCCCAGTTTACAGGAACTAGAGTAGCTTTTATTATATCTCAGTTGAGTATTCTATGTTTGTTTTTTTTCGCATTATTCCATTCCAATCACCTACTTTGTTTTTTTATGATTATGACTAACTTAGTTTTAATTCCATCTTTAAAAATAAAAAGTGAATTTTATTATTTATTTGTATTAGACGGTCTACTTGTAATCTTTCCAATATTTGTTTCATGAAAAAACCCAAGGTACTTTTATTATATACAGGTGGAACAATAGGAATGATTGAAAACCCTTTAGAATTATCACTTAAGCCCTTTAATTTTGATCAGATAACAAGTGAAGTCCCAGAGCTTAATAAATTAAACTGCAAGATTGAAACTATAGCTTTTGAAAATCCACTTGATTCTTCCAATATGAACTTTGAAACCTGGACCCAAATTGGAGACGAAATATTTAATAATTACGATTATTTTGACGGTTTTGTAGTATTACACGGGACAGATACAATGTCTTACACAGCTAGTGCTTTAAGTTTAATGTTTCAAAACTTGACTAAGCCCATTATTTTAACTGGTTCACAACTTCCTCTGGGACAAGTAAGGACAGACGGCAAGGAAAATCTTATAACTGCAATAGAAATTGCCTCTAAGAAACGGAATAATTTATCAGTAGTTAATGAAGTGGCTATCTATTTTGAAAACCAATTATTTAGAGGCAACAGAACAACCAAAGTTAGTTCAGATCATTTTGACGCTTTTAAATCTTTTAATTATCCTTCTTTAGCAGAAATTGGGGTTGAAATAAATTTTAATTTAAATTATTTGCTTACAAAAAAGAATAATAAATTAAAGTATGTAAAAGGATTTGAACCCAGTATTAATATTGTGTTTTTTTTTCCAGGAAATATAATCAAAAATGTTATTAAATTAATACGTAGCAATTCTTCAAAAGTTGTTGTTTTAATGAGCTATGGTTCTGGTAATCTACCATTAGAAAACGAACTCGTGGAGTTTTTAAATTCTTCAGAAAAAATATTTCTTAATGTTAGTCAATGTAAAGCGGGAAGTATAGAACAAGAAAAGTATGAAACAGGAATGCAGCTTAAAAAAGCGGGTGTCATAGGTGTTAAAGATATGACCATAGAAACTGTTATTGTAAAATCTATGTTATTAATTAAAAAATATCCATTGGATAAAGATAAATTTAAGGAGTTTTTATTATCCAATATTGCTGGCGAGATAACAGAATAATTTTTTTTTAAATAAGATTAAATATTATTTTAATAAAAAAGCTATATTTTTTTGTAATTTGGCCACTTCAAAAGTCAAAACTAAAAACAAGTCATATAAATTTAACATGAAAAAAGTAATTTTTATCTTAGGATTTTTAGGATTATTTATTTTAAATCCCTTATCAGCACAGAACGATTCAGTAGAAACTATAAATAAAGACTCAACTCAAGAAATGAGTGAAACAGCTGATTCTTCATTAATCGAAGAAGTTGTTGAGGCTGAAACCGTAGAAATTCAGGAGCCAGAGGCGAGTGAATTAGAATCGGAAACTATTCCCGAAGAAGATACCTCTGTTTCACAAGCATTAAAATTAAAGTTTATTGAAGGTGGTCCACTCTTTATGTCCTTTGTTTTAATTGCTTTGATTTTGGGGCTAGCTCTTTCAATCGAAAGAATTATTTATTTAAATCTTGCTACTACTAATTCAAAACAACTATTAGAAGATATCGAAAATGCTCTTTCAAATGGCGGGGTTGACTCTGCAAAGGAAGTTTGTAGAAATACTCGTGGTCCGGTAGCTAGTATTTTTCTGCAAGGCTTAGAGAGAAGCTCTGAAGGTGTTGAAATGGTAGAGAAATCAGTAATAGCATATGGAGGTGTTCAAATGGGATTATTAGAAAGAGGACTTTCATGGATAGGGTTATTTATTGCTCTTGCTCCAATGTTAGGTTTTATGGGAACTGTTATAGGAATGATTCAGGCGTTTGATATAATAGAACTGAAAGGGGAAGCAAAACCAGACGAGTTAGCTGGAGGTATTAAAGTTGCCTTAATTACTACTGTTTCTGGTTTGATTGTAGCCATCATCCTTCAAATTTTTTACAACTACATAGTTTCAAAAATAGACTCTTTAGTAAATCAAATGGAAGATGCTTCAATTTCTCTAATCGATGTATTGGTAAAGCATAACTTGGGAAAATAATCTTTAAATTAAGCTTCTAGAAATGGAAAATAACAAACAAAATTTAATTACTAAAATAGTAACTTATTCTATTGTTTTTCTTGGGATACTCTTTACAGTATGGGTTATGAATGACGACAATCCTGCAGAAATGAGTTACGAACAACAAAAGCAATGGGCTATTGTAGAGGCTAAAAGCCAAGGTCTGGCAAATGAAATGACTGCTAGCGAACTTAATGCCCATTTGTCTAATAGGACTTCTGAAATTTCTTTAGAAAAGGAAAAAACTCTTTGGAGTGATGTGTCCAAGTTAATTAATTTCTCCATGTTCATTATTTACTTTGCAGCTGGATTAGTTGTTGCAGCCTTTGGTTATCTTTATTTTATTGACCCGAAAAAAGCAATTAGGACTCTTGCTGGGATAGGAATATTTGCAGTTTTCATGGTTCTTATATATGTTTTTTCAGAAGGAGATGGTGGTTCGGACATGAAATTGGCAAGTACTGCAATTAATGCTACAATTATTTTGACATCTATTGCAATTCTTGGATGGATTGGTGGTTCTCTAGTTAAATTTATAAAGTAATGGCTAAAAGAGAGGTTGAAGAAATTAATGCTGGATCGATGGCAGATATTGCTTTCTTGCTTTTGATTTTCTTTCTTATTACTACTACTATGAACTTGCCTCAAGTTCATGAAGAAAGATTACCGCAAAAGTCAGATGTTGAATTTCTTTTAAACGAAAGAAATGTTCTTCAAATTATGGCAAACAAAAATGATAAAATTGGTATCGAAGGAGAATTCGCTGAGATTACTGATATTCAAAATGCTGTAAAAAAGTTTTACCAACATAAAGATGGAACACCTAATCAGCCATCTTATATTGAAGTAACTAGAAAAATTTGCGAAGATACATTAGAGTCTTTAGAAAATGCATTAAATGTTTATCCAGATGCTCCATTATTTAAGATAGAACAAGATGCATGGAAAAGAAGACTAGATGCATGTGTTGCTTTTGGAGGAGGGTTTCAAACGCTGCCAAACAATGCAACGGTATCTATTCAGCTTGACAATTCTACTACTTATGTAACCTATATGAGTGTTTTAGATCAGATTATGCAAGGACTTAATTCTTTAAGAGATAGTTTGTGTCAAGATAAATTTGGAGTTTCTTTTGAAAGATTGAACGACAAAGTGGAGATTGATAAGCAGAAGATTTCAGCGATAAGACAGGTTTATCCTAAAAAAATAATGAAAGAAAAAAATAGATCAGTTCAATAAAAGTTATTATGTCTAAATTTTCAAAAGGTAAAAAAAGAAAGGATCCAGCTATTTCAACCGCGGCATTGCCTGATATTGTATTTATGTTGCTCTTCTTTTTTATGGTTACTACAGTTTTTAAAGAAAAGGAGTCTAAAAAATTAGAGATTGACAAAGTTGCAATCAAAGAGACTATTGATTTAGAGAAAAATATTAAAGCTTCATATTTTTGGATTGGAAGAGTTCCAGGAAAAGTAGACGATTTCAGAGTCCAATTAGACGATGATTTAATTAACGACTATTCAGAAATTAAAGATTACTTAATTGAGCTTAGAAAGAATCCTGAATACTCGCAGGTTTGGGGCTCCCGTTTTTTTAATGTCTTTAAGGTGGATAAAAAAACTGAGATGAGAATTGTTAGAAAAGTCCACGACGAACTTAAAGAAGCTGAGGCTTTCAAAGTTGTTTATTCAGTCAACAGAGAGAAATAAATCTTTCTTCCAAAATATTTTCTTAATTATTAAATATGTTAACATTCCCATTCCAATTGGAATCATGACATAATTCGAAAAAATTTCAAGATTGTTTTCAGAAATTAATTCCATCTTTAGCCCTTGCATACTTAGTAATGAAAAAAAGTTGAATCCAAAATGTAATAAGATAGTAAGCAGGATATTTTTGCTGTAGTCGTAAATCAGACCCAATAAAATACTGGCAAATATTATAGATAGTAAATTCTCAATTTGAAAATGTAGCATCCCAAAAACCAGAGAGGTAACTCCAATTCCAGCAATGTTATTTTTAAAAATTCCAGTGCATATTTTTTGCAAAATTCCCCGGAAAAATAACTCTTCTCCAATTGCAGGAAGTATCGAGAGCAATACAACATTAAATAAAAAACTTCTAAAGCTTTTTGATATAAAACCTTCTTGAATTCTAGTATTAAAATCTTGTTGTTCTTTAAGGAAGTTTTTTATTTCAATTGGCAGAAAGTCATAGCCTACATAAGTAGATATTAACAAAAATAGTTGGGCCACCCCTAACAAAACAATAAAGTACAATAAACATTTTGTAAGGTCACTTTTGTTAGGTTTCCTGTAATGAAGAGAAAAAGATTTAAGAAGAAATAAAAAAATAATAGACGGCACTAGAAATGTTCCAAGTTGATCAAAAAAAGCTAATGCTTTGTGAGCAAAAATAAATTTGAATTCCTTGCTGTTAAGGTCGTTAAAAATTTGAATACTACTTAGATCCCAAATTGCATCAATAAACCCTAGCGCTAGCATATTGAATACTATTTTCACAATTAAAACAATAGTAATTGATAAAAAAAACAAGCCAATATAATTTCTAACTGGAAGCAAATCTATATTTTTCATGTCGAAATATAGTAATTAGTTGTTAATACATAACTTTGCAAAAAACTTATGGTAAAAATAGGTAATATATCTTTGGGAGATTTTCCACTTTTGCTAGCCCCAATGGAGGACGTAAGCGACCCTCCTTTTAGAGCTTTGTGTAAGAAATATGGTGCTGATATGATGTATACAGAATTCATATCCTCAGAAGGACTCATTAGAGATGCTGCTAAAAGCCTTCAGAAATTAGATATTTTTGAGTACGAAAGACCTATTGGAATTCAGATTTTTGGTTCTGAAATATCTTCAATGAGAAAAGCCACTGAAATGTGCCAAAAAGCAAATCCAGATATTATTGATATAAACTATGGTTGTCCAGTTAAAAAAGTTGCTTGTAAAGGAGCAGGTGCTGGAATTCTTAAGGATATTCCCAAAATGGTAGAAATGACTAAAGAGATAGTTAACTCTACAAATCTACCTGTTACAGTTAAAACTCGGTTGGGATGGGATGAAAATTCAAAGTATATTGTAGATGCAGCAGAGAGATTACAAGATGTTGGTATTAAAGCAATATCTATTCATGGAAGAACTCGTTCCCAAATGTATAAAGGGGAAGCGGATTGGTCTTTAATATCGGAAGTTAAAAATAACCCAAGAATGCAAATTCCAGTCTTTGGGAATGGGGATATTAATTCACCTGAAAAAGCTTTGAGGTATAAAAACACTTACGGAGTTGACGGAATTATGATTGGAAGAGCAAGTATTGGAAATCCTTGGTTTTTTAATCAAATAAAGCATTTTTTAAAAACAGGAAATTATTTGGCTATGCCTTCACTTGAAGAGAGAGTAAAAGTAGTCAAAGAGCATTTAGATTTTAGTATTAGATGGAAAGGAGACAGGGTTGGGATTGTAGAAATGAGAAGACATTATGCAAATTATTTTAAGGGCATACCAAATTTTAAACCTATTAGAACACAATTAGTTACTTTAGAGTCTAAAGATGAATTGCTGGAAGTTTTAAATGGAATTGTAAATCAATTTGAATTAGAGTTAATATGAAAATCTATACAAAATCTGGAGATCAAGGAGAAACCTCATTATTTGGCGGGGAAAGAGTAAAAAAACACCACTTAAGTATTCAAGCTTATGGCACTGTAGATGAGTTAAATTCTTGGATTGGCTTGATTAAAGATAATATTGAGAATAAAGAAGCTGAAATACTGGTCAAAATTCAAGAGGAATTATTTACCATAGGATCTTATTTAGCTACTGGTGACAATGAAAAAATGATGGTACATCTTCCAAAATTAGAGGATGGTCCTATTTTAGAATTGGAAAAATCTATCGATGATATGCAAGAAATCCTTCCAGAAATGAAAAATTTTATTTTACCAGGAGGTCATTCAATTTCCTCCTATTGTCATCTGGCAAGATGTGTTTGTAGAAGAGCCGAAAGACTAACTATAGAAACTGCAGAAATTCAAAAAGTTAATCCAATTATAATTAAATACTTAAATAGACTTTCTGATTTTTTATTTGTAATGGCTAGAAAGGTACTATTTGATCTTAAAATACCTGAAAAACCATGGATTCCAACCAAAAACGATATTAATAAATAATTAATTTTTTTTGAAAATTCTTTGCAGAGTCGTTAAAAAAATTACTTTTGCCAATTCTTATAACCATTTTTATGTATTGGACTTTAGAACTTGCTAGATATTTAGAAGATGCTCCTTGGCCTGCCGCCAAAGATGAGCTGATTGACTTTGCTATGAGGACAGGTTCCCCATTAGAAGTTGTTGAGAATCTTCAAGCAATTGAAGACGAAGGTGAAATTTATGATACAATTGAAGAAATTTGGCCTGATTATCCTACAAAAGACGATTTCTTTTTTAACGAAGACGAATACTAAATCTCTCTTTTCTTTACTCATTATTTTTTTTAGAATTATTCTTGCTAATAATTCCAACTATTCCCCTATTTTTGTTTTCCGAAAATTGATATAATGTTTGATGGTATTCTAAAAAAATTATTTGGTGATAAAAACAAGAAAGATCTTGACGAGCTTTTTCCAGTTGTAGAATCTACCAATCAATTTTCTGAAAAACTAATAAATCTTAGCGATGATGAACTTAGAGCTAAAACTTCAGAGTTCAAGAAAACATTGAAAAATTCATGCGAGGCGACTCAAAAGGAAATTACTGATTTAAAACAGAAAGCTAACTCTGACTTAGACATTTCTCAAAAGGAAGTTATTTACGACAAAATTGATGCACTTGAAATTCAAGAAAATGAGGTTATAGAATCTACACTTTTAGAGATTATGCCAGATGCATTTGCTGTTGTTAAAGAAACAGCAAGAAGATTATCTGAAAATGGGTTTTTAAAGGTAACAGCAAACGAAAATGACCAAGAGCTTTCTAAAAAATTAGATGTTGTCGATATCAAAGGGGATCATGCGATTTGGAAAAATAGTTGGGATGCAGCAGGAACTCCAGTGGAATGGTCAATGGTTCATTACGATGTTCAACTTATGGGTGGAGCAGCTCTTCACAAAGGTAAAATTGCAGAAATGATGACTGGTGAGGGTAAAACATTAGTTGCTACTTTACCTGTTTATCTAAACGCATTGGTTGGTAAAGGAGTTCATGTAATTACAGTGAATGATTATTTGGCAAAAAGAGATGCTCAATGGATGGGCCCTTTATACCAATTTCATGGCTTATCAGTAGACTGTATAGATTTGTACCAACCCCATTCTCCAGAAAGAATAAAAGCCTACAATGCAGATATTACATTCGGAACCAATAATGAATTTGGATTTGATTATTTGCGAGATAATATGGTTTCTGAAACCGATGGTTTGGTTCAAAGAAAGCATCATTACGCTATTATAGATGAGGTAGATTCTGTTTTAATTGATGATGCCAGAACACCATTAATTATTTCTGGACCTGTAGCAAAAGGCGACCAACAAGAATATGTTGCATTAAAGCCCAAAGTTGAGAAACTTGTTACTTATCAAAAGAAACTTATTAATACTCTTTTAAACGAGGCTAAAACCAAAATTGCCAAATCGGAGCAAGAGGGATTAGATAAAAAACAACAAAAAGCATTATTTGAAGAAGGATCTTTGTCTCTTTTTAGATCTTTTAGAGGACTTCCAAAGAACAAAGCTCTTATTAAATACTTAAGTGAACCTGGAATTAAAATTCACTTACAAAAGACAGAAAATTTTTATCTACAAGACAATGCTAAGGAAATGCCAAAGGCAGATGAATTGCTATATTTTGTTATTGATGAAAAAAATAATACTATTGATTTAACAGAAAAAGGAATTGACTTAATTTCTGGTGAAAACGATCCTGAATTTTATATTCTTCCAGATATTGGTGCAAAAGTTGTTGAAATAGAACAAAAAACCCCAGATGCTCAAAAAAGAGTAGAGTTGAAAGATCAGATGATGTCTGATTACACGATAAAAGCAGAGAGAATTCACTCCATGAATCAACTCCTAAAAGCATATTCTTTATTTGAAAAGGATATAGAGTATGTCGTAATGGAGAATAAGGTAAAGATTGTTGATGAGCAAACTGGAAGAATAATGGATGGTAGAAGATATTCCGATGGTCTTCACCAAGCAATTGAGGCAAAGGAAAATGTAAAAGTAGAAGCTGCTTCTCAAACCTATGCAACTATTACTCTTCAGAACTACTTTAGAATGTACCACAAGTTGGCGGGAATGACTGGTACTGCAGAAACTGAAGCAAAAGAACTATGGGATATTTATAAACTAGATGTTGTTGCAGTTAAAACCAACAAACCATTGATAAGAGACGATCAAAATGATTTAGTTTATAAAACTGCAAGAGAAAAGTACCAGGCAATTATTGAAGAAATTGAAAAAATCCGTTCCAATGATAGACCTGTTCTAGTTGGAACTACATCTGTAGAAGTATCAGAGCTTTTATCAAGATTACTTAAGTTAAAGAAATTGCCTCATCAGGTTTTAAATGCAAAATTGCATCAAAAAGAAGCAGAAGTAGTTACTGAAGCTGGAAAGCCAGGGACAGTAACTATTGCCACAAATATGGCAGGTAGAGGAACAGATATTAAACTAGGAGAGGGAGTTAAAGAGCAAGGAGGACTAGCAATAATAGGTACTGAAAGACACGATTCTAGAAGAGTAGATAGACAACTTAGAGGGAGATCTGGTAGACAAGGTGATCCAGGTTCTACTCAGTTTTTTGTTTCTCTGGAAGATAATTTAATGAGACTTTTTGGTTCAGAAAGAATAGCAAAAATGATGGATAGAATGGGCCATAAGGAAGGAGAAGTCATTCAGCACTCTATGATTACCAAATCCATTGAAAGAGCTCAGAAAAAAGTGGAGGAAAATAATTTTGGAATAAGAAAAAGATTGTTGGAATTTGACGATGTAATGAATAGCCAAAGAACTGCTATTTATAACAGAAGAAAAAATGCTCTCTTTGGGGACAAGCTAGACCTTGATATTGATAATATGATTTACGACATTTGCAACATAACAGTTGTAAATGCACAACAAAATTCTGATTTTGAAGATTTTAATTACAATGTGATAACAAGCTTTGGTATAGAGTCTCCATTTAGTGAAAAAGAATTTTTAGAAAAAGACACCAACACTTTAACAGAAGATTTATATAAAGAGGCTAAAGAAAAATACTTACGAAAAACTGCAAATATTAAATCAAATATTTTTCCAGTAATTAAAAATATTCACGAAACCCAGTCGGAAAAAATAGATAATATTGTGATTCCATTTACAGATGGAAGAAGAGCCATGAAGGTAGTTGCAAAACTTAGCAAGGTATATGAAACGGAAGGCTTAGAAGCCCTAAAAGCTTTAGAGAGAAACATCACTCTCGCATTCATTGACAACGAGTGGAAAGAGCACTTAAGAGAAATGGATTTTCTTAAGCAAAGTGTTTACCATGCACAATACGAACAGAAAGATCCCCTTTTAATATACAAGTTGGAAGGTTACGAACTGTTTCAGTCTATGATGGATAAAATGAATAGAGATATTATCTCGTTCTTGATGAAAGCCCAGCTTCATGACCCTAACGAACAAACTCTATCCTCAGAGAATAATCCAAGACCAAAACAGGACTTTAGTAAGTTGAAAGCAGGTAGAGAAGATGTTGCCCAGTCTACAAGAATGAATAACGAAATGGCTCAACAGAACCAATCTGGACAGCCAGTAAAACATTCTCCAGTGATGGTTGCAAAAAAGCCTGGAAGAAATGAAAGAGTTAAAATTTTAAATCTTCAAAATGGTGAAACCAAAGAATTAAAATTTAAACAAGCAGAACCATTAATAAATAGTGGAACATGGCAAATGGTTAATTAATTACAGATAATTATTAATCTGTTCTTAATCTGCCTTTCATTATTTTTACAAACTGATTATATTAGTTTTAAAAATTTAAGTTTTATTAATTAGTATAGGTCATTTTAAATTGACTATGGATACTAGAAAATATATATTTCTTGTTTACTTACTTACTTCATTTGTAAGCATAAATGCTACAACTTATTTTATAAGTAGTTCCCTAGGAAATGATTCAAATTCTGGACTAAGTTTACAAAACCCCATAAAAACAATTTCTAGACTCAATGCTTTTAATTTTTATCCTGGGGACTCCATTTTATTTAAGTCCCAAGATACTTTTCATGGAATGTTCTGGCTCAAGGGTTCTGGTGATTTAACACATCCAATTGTTGTTGACACTTATGGAGGAATAGAAAAAGCTATAATTAATGGCGATGGATATCAATCTTCTATTTTGTTATATAATGACGATTATATAAGTATCAATAATTTAGAAATTTTCAATTATAATTCTCATCTAGATTCATTGGGAAATATTAAGTTACTTCCCGGTTTTTCAGGGTCGTCTAATACATGGGGATCCGGAAAAAATATTCGCTTTGGAATTAAAATAGTTGCTAGTTCAAGGTCTTTGACGGGCTTTTCTATGAACAACTTAAAAATTCACGACATCTATCCAAGTCCAGTATTAAGTCAAAATATTCATAAAGGTTATGGGATTAAGTTTGAAACTCAATCTGATACTGTAAATTCTCTATTAAATATTATTTCCAATGTAGAAATTTCACATTCTGATTTTTCACAAACTGGGCATTATGGGATTTGGATAAAGTCAATAGGGTTAAATAATATTGACAGTGTGAAAAATACAGATTTTCAAATTTTGGATTGTAATTTTGAAAATACTGGTGGTTCGGGGTTTGTCCCCAATAAGTCTAAAAATATATTAGTTCAAAATTGTTCATTTAACCATACAGGCTCTAGTTTAGACTCAAGAATGTGGAAAAGAGGAAGTGGCTTATGGACCTTTGACTGTAAAGATGTTATTGTCCAACATAATTATTTTATGAATGCTCATGGACCACAAGATTCTTACGGTGCCCATATAGATTATGGAAATGAAAATATTGTATTTCAATACAACTATAGTTACAACAACGAAGGAGGTTTCGTAGAAATTTTAGGGGACAATATCAACTGTGGTTACAGATATAATATTAGTGTGAATGATGGTTATAGATTAGATCCTAATAATATAAATTGGAATATAAAAGGAAAAATATTTTGGATATCTAATTATTGTGGGTCAGGTCCAAGATGCCCTAATGTAGGAAGTTTTATTTATAATAATACTGTTTTTTTAAACGACACTCTTAATCCAGAAATATATTTTTGGCCAAATATTGGAGATGTTCATCTTTACAATAATTTAATTTATGTTGGAAGCTATGGAAATAAAATTCCAACTTTATTACAAAACACATCCAATACTTTAAATATAAGTCACAATATTTTTTTCGATTCTTCTCGTATAGATTTAGATAGTGATTTATTGAATAATGCTATTTTTGAAGATCCTCATTTAGTCAATGCCTCTAGTCAGGGTCTAAATGACCCGTTACTTTATAAAATTCAAAATAATAGTATAGCAATTGGTAATGGAAAACTAATTTCTGGAAGTAATGACTCGACAAACTATTTAAATAATAATGGTGGAAAAGATTATTTTGGGAATCTTGTTTCCAATACCTCACCCCCCAATATTGGGGCATTCAATGGAGAAAATCAAAGCAGTTTTAATTCATTAAAAAAACAGTCTCTAATTGCATATCCAAGTGTTACTATTGACAACATACAATTAAAATCTAATTCCAGTAATGGACCTTTTGAAACCTATATTTTCGATATAAATGGCAAATTAATTGATAAGCAATTAGGGAAAAACATTTCTTTAGAGGATTTTAAAAAGGGCATCTATCTATTGAAAGTAAAGTTTGGAGATGAAGTTGAAGAATTAAGAGTTGTAAAACTTTAAATAGTTAAATCCCATATAAAAGGCATTCCGAAATAAACCATTAAAAGAATTAATAGTATAGAAAAAAGGTTTATGAGAATTCCAGCTTTTACCATATCAGCTATATTTAGCAGTTTTGAACCAAATACAACAGCATTTGGCGGTGTTGCAACTGGCAACATAAATGCACATGAAGCAGCTAGCGTTGTTCCTACAAGTAACAGGAAAGGATTTATCCCCATAAGAGTAGCTAAAGGAATCATTACTGGCAAAAGCATAGCTGTAGTTGCCATATTTGAAGTGAGTTCTGTAAGGAAATTTACACCAGTTACTATTAGTAGAATAACAATAAATGCACTTGAAAATGAGATAAAAGTTAATTGCTCCCCTATCCAATTGTCTAATCCAGTAGCTTGAAATCCCTTAGCAATGGATAATCCACCACCAAAAAGCAACAGTATTCCCCAAGGAATAGATACCGCATCTTTCCATTTCATTAATGGCTCTTCATTTTTTTTTGAAGGTAAAATGAACAAAATAATTGCACTTGAAATTGCAATCATACTATCGTCAAAATTTGGTATTAAAAGATTGATGGTGTTTTTTCTAAATATCCAACAGAGTATAGTAATCGAAAATACAAAAAGAATTTTCTTTTCTTCATTGCTAATGCCTCCCATCTGATTTAAAAGTCTATTAATCTCTTTCTTACCCCCTGGAAACCCAACTTTGTTCATTTTAAAAGCAACTTTTGTTAAAAACCACCAAATAAAAAACATTAAAATAATAGATACTGGAAGACCAATCTTCATCCACTGAAAAAAAGAAATTTCAATATTGAAATTATCTTGAACGAAACCTGCAAATATTAAGTTTGGTGGTGTCCCAATTAAAGTAGCTATCCCACCAGCTGAAGCACTGTAGGCTACTGCAAGCATCAATGCCTTCCCGAAAATTTTATTTTCATTTTTTAAAGTATCTGGATGATCTTTTACCTGATTGATGACAGATAATGCAATTGGTAGCATCATTACAGTTGTTGCTGTATTAGAAATCCACATGGAAAGAAATCCAGTTGATAGCATGAATCCTAATATAATTTTATCGTTGCTTCCACCTAATCTTAATATGATATTTAATGCAATTCTTTTATGAAGATTCCATTTTTGAATGGCATTTGCTAAGATAAAACCACCAATAAACAAGAAAATATATTTATGACCATAGTTGGACCCTGTTTCTTGAATATTAAGCACATCCGTAGAAGGGAATAAAATAATTGGTAGTAGAGCAGTAACGGCTATTGGCACTACTTCACTAATCCACCATACTGCCATCCAAAGAATAATACCTAGTAGTCTAAAACCACTTTCCGTCATTTCATCTGGTGGATTTAAAAATAAAGTTGAAAGGAAGAGAAGTGGACCTAGAATTTTATATAACATTGATTTATTCATCTTTATAATAGTTGCTATAATATAAACTTTCGATGAATTTTTTCTAAAATTACTTGTGCCATTTTTTCTTTTGATTCGTAGCTCCAGCCAGCAATATGAGGACTTAAGACCACATTATTAAATTTTTTAAGTTTTTCAAAACTTTTATTTTCAGCTTTGTTAAGGCTAAAATTTGAAGCTTCAACATCTAAAACATCTAAACAGGCACCAATTATTTTTTTGGAGTTTAAAGAATTGATTAAATCTTCCACAATAAGAGATTTTCCTCTAGCAGTATTAATGACTATAAAAGGGTTTTTAAATTTTTCAAAAAAAGACTTATTCATTATTCCAATTGTTTCACTACTTAATGGAGTGTGTAAACTGACAAAATCTGCTCTTTGAAATATTTCTTCCAAATTAACTTCTTTTACATGATTAGTCCCAAATCCAGAAATGTATTTGTCATATGCAATAACTTCCATTTCAAATCCATTAAGTCTTTGAGCAAATGCCTTTCCCATATATCCATATCCAATAATGGCCATTACTTTTCCTTTTAGCTCAGTACCTCTATTTTTTTCTCTTTCCCAAATATTGTTTCTAACTTGACTATTTGCAATATTTAAATTATTGATAAGTGAAAGAAGCATTCCTAATGTATGTTCTGCTAAAGCATCTCTATTTCCTTCAGGACTTCGAAAAACTTCTATATTATTTTCTTCACAATATTTTAAATCGATATTTTCTAATCCAGACCCAGGTCTAGCTATAAATTTTAATTTTTTTGCTAATGTAAGATGCTTCCTATCCAGGGGGAATTTAGACCTAATTATAATCCCTTCAAATTGGTTGGCATTTTTTTTAAAATCTTCTAGAGTCCAATTTTGGCCATTAATAACTTGCCAGTTCCAATTAGAAAGAGTCTGATTAATAAGTGTGGAAAAATCATCTAGAACAGCAATTCTCATGACTAAAAGTATAAAGCCATCCCTATTAAGAAATAGATGAGTAATCCAATAATATCATTTGTGGTAGTAATAAATGGGCCAGTAGCAAGTGCAGGATCAATTTTATATTTATTGAGAATTAATGGAACAAATGTGCCAAAAAGACCCGCATAAGTAAATACAGCAACTAAAGAAACTCCAATTGTTAAAGCAAGATAAAAATCGCTTCTTGTAATCCAACAGAATATCAAAGCTATTGAAGCGCAAATAAACCCATTGAATAATGCAACAAGAAGTTCTTTGAATAATTTTTTAAAAATGGATTCGTAATTTAAAGTATTGTTAGCCAAGGATTGTACAATAATTGCCGAAGATTGTACACCAACATTGCCTCCCATAGCCAATATTAAAGGTATAAAAGTTGCCATTACAGCATTTTCCTTTAGTTGGTATTCAAAAAAGCCAATTACATATGCCCCAAGAATTCCTCCTATCAGCCCAATTAACAACCATGGCAATCTAGCTCTACTAATTACAAATAATGAGTCTGAAGATTCTACTTTTTCAGAAATCCCACTAGCCATCTGGTAATCTTTTTCTGCTTCTTCTTTAATAACATCTAGGGCATCATCAATGGTAATTCTACCAAGCAATTTGTTGTTTTCATCTACAACCGGAACCACAACTAAATCGTATTTCTCCATTTTTAATGCTACAGATTCAGAGTCTTCATTTGCCAACACTGAAATGGAGTCTTTTTTATAAATATCTTTTATTAAAGTTTCGTCAGATGTATACAGAAATCTTTTAAGAGATAGTATTCCTTTAAATTTATTGGAAGAATCCACTACATAAATAGTATAAACTTGATCTACATTTTCTACTTGTTCTCTTAGTTTTTTAAGTGCGTTTTTAACTGTCCAATTCCAATCTGCAGAAACAAAATCTACATCCATTATGCCACCTGCACTATCTACGTCATAGTTCATTAGCATAGAAATGTCAGAGGAGTGTTCCTCGTCTTTTAAAGCTTCAAGAACTTCTTCTTGGACATCTTCAGGTAAATCTTGAATTACATCAGTTGCATCGTCAGCATCCATTTTTTCTATGGACTCCGCAATTTGTTCTGCAGAAAAGGATTCGAGAAATTGTTCTCTAGTATCCTCCTCGATTTCTACTAAAACTTCAGAAGCCAATTCTTCGTCAAGCAATTGGTATAGATATTGAGCTTGTGGAAGATCAACTATTTCCAATATTTCTGCAATGTCTGCAGGATGCAAAGGATTAATAGCTTCAACTATATAGCTATTATCTTCACTTTCAAGTGCTGAAATGAGATTGTTTATAAATTCTTTAGTTAATTCAAATTGCATTCAAAAAAGTATGAAATATAATCTACGCGAAAATATGAATTATTAACTGGATTTTAGCTAGTTAATTTTGGATTCTATCATCTTTGTGATTTCTATAAAGTTTTCAATCGAAAGTTCTTCTGGTCTTTTAGTTAGTAAAACATGGTCAATTTTTTTATCTCCCAATAAAGATTTAAGTGAATTTCTAGCCATTTTCCTTCGTTGATTAAAAATAGCTTTAACAACTTTGAAAAATAATTTTTCGTCACATTCTAGCTCAATTGTATTTTTTCTAGTGATTTTAATTACACCAGATTTTACTTTTGGTGGCGGATTAAAAACTTCCTCATTTACGGTAAATAAATATTCTACATTGTAAAATGCTTGAATTAAGACAGATAAAATGCCATATTTCTTAGTCCCTGGTCCCGAGCAAACCCTTTCAGCAACTTCTTTTTGAAACATCCCCACCATTTCATCTATTATAGTTCTGTTTTCATAGATTTTGAAAAGTATTTGAGAAGATATGTTATAAGGGAAATTTCCAGTGACTGAATAGTTCCCTTTAAATATTTTAGTCCAATCAGTTTTTAAAACATCTTCATTATGGACTTTCAAAGTTGGATATGCATTTTTTAAATAGGTTATTGACTCAGTGTCTAACTCGTAGGAAATTAAATCAATATTTTCATGGAAAAGAAACTTTGTCAAAGCACCTGTCCCAGGTCCAATTTCAAGCAAGTTAATTTTTTTAGACTTTGAAATAGCTTCTGATATTCGCTCGCTTATTTGTTCATCAATTAAAAAATGTTGTCCTAAGTATTTTTTTGGTTTTACATCCATTATTCAAAAGATTGCATATCTATAAATTTTTTATAAAAGCTATTTTTAGCAACCAATTCTTTGTGACTCCCCATTTCTACAATCTTTCCATTATCTAAAACTATAATTTTGTCTGCATTTTGAATTGTTGATAGTCTGTGTGCAATTACCAAAGAGGTGCGATTTTTCATTAATCTGTTTAAAGCTTCTTGAACAGCTTTTTCAGATTTGGTGTCTAGGGAAGAAGTGGCTTCATCTAAAATAAGTATTTCGGGGTTTTTATAAATTGCTCTGGCTATGCTTAATCTTTGTTTTTCACCACCAGATAATTTGTTGCCAGCATCCCCAATAAACGTTTCGTATTTTTCATCAAGGTTTTCAATAAATTCATCTGCATTGGCCATTTTAGCAGATTCCAAGACTTGAGAGTTTTCTATTTCAACCCCAAAAGCAATATTATTTATTACCGTATCATTGAATAAAATAGAATCTTGTGTTACTACTCCCATTAAGTTTCTAAGCTGACTTAGATTAATTTTTTTTACGTTTATATTGTCAATATTTATACTTCCTTCAACAACATCATAAAATCTTATTAATAAATCTGCAATTGTTGATTTACCTGCCCCAGAATGACCTACAATAGCCACCGTTTCTCCTTTTTTTATTTTAAATGAAATATTTTCTAAAACCTGTTCTTGGTTGTATTTAAAGGAAACGTTGTTAAAACTTATTTCTTTAATGAAATTAATTGGTTGTGGTGTTGCAGGACTATTTTTAATTAATTGGTCTTGTAATGTTATTTTTTCAATTCGTTCTAAAGCTGCGATTCCTTGAGATGAGTCATAAACAGCCTTAGAAATAGATTTGAATGGACTTATAAGTTGCGAAAATAAAATAAGATAACCAATAAAAACATCTGGTTGAATAAACTCATTCAGAACTAAATTCCCACCGTATAACAAGACGCCTGAAGTTGCCAAAACTCCCAAAAACTCACTTATTGGAGATGCCAAGTAAATTCTTCTGTTTATCCCGAGCATTAAGGAGTAAAGTGAATTACTTTTACTCTCAAATTTGTTATTCATAAAGGCCTGAGCATTAAAACTTTTTATAATTCTTAAACCAAATAAAGTTTCTTCAGTCAGGGATAAAATATCTCCCAAATTCTCTTGTCCTTTTTTGGATCTTTTCTTTAACCCATTACTAATTTTTGAAATAATTAGTCCTGCAATAGGCAAGAATAATACAATGAAAAAAGTCAATTTAAAACTTATAATAAAAAGAGTAGCAAAATAGCCAATAACATAAAATGGATCTTTAAAAATTGCGTTAGTAGTTGCTTTTATTGCAAGTTCAGTCTCTTTTAAATCTGCAGAAAATGTCGATAATAAATTCCCTTTTCTTTCATCGGAAAAGAAAGACATAGGTAAAACTAGTATTTTTTGATACATTTTTTCTCTTAATTTTTTAACAGAACTTTGAACTAAATCTGAGAGAAAAAAAGTGCTTAAGAATGTAAACATGTTTTTCAAAAAAACCATTATTACTAAAAATATACAGATTAAAATAAGAGTAGAATATCTTCCTTCGCTTATTGCATGTTTGGCTAAGTAATAATTGACAAAGCTTAATACTCCATCTTTTGTCCATATGAAATCGCCATTGTAGGAGCTAATTGTTTTTTCAAAAACAGCAGTAGAAGAATTGAATATAATTCTTAATAATGGGATAATCATAGCAAAGGAAAAGATGGAAAATACCATTCCTAAAATATTAAACCCTAAGTTCAAAAAAAGGGTTCTTTTGAATTGCAAGGTTATTTTAGCTATTCTAATTAAGTTTTTCATCTTTAATTATCTTTTGCAAAGTTAATATACTTCCTTAATTGTTATTATCAACTATCAATATCCCTAACTATTGTGTTAAAGTGATCTCTTTTTCTAAATTTGCATCCTTAATGAGTGTAAGACAAGAAAAAATAGCTAGTGTAATTAAAAAGGAGCTTGGAACCTATTTTCAGAGAAATGCAACTTCTGTTGGTAAAGGGGCAATGGTTACCGTTACAACCGTAAGAATGAGTCCCGACTTATCTATTGCAAAAGTTTATATAAGCATTTTCGGAGGAAAAGATAACGATGACTCATTTGACCATATTTATACTCAATCAAATTCAATAAGATATGAGATAAGTAAATTGGTAAGAAATCAGTTAAGAAAAATGCCAGAATTGCATTTTTACAGAGATGATTCGTTGGATTACGCCCAAGAAATAGACAATTTATTGAAATGAAAAAGCTCTATAAATTTCTACTGAACACTCTTCCAAGGCCACTTTTAATAAGGCTAAGTTATTTATTCAAATTATTTGCACCATTGGCTTATTATGGAAATGAAGTACATTGTCCAGTCTGTGAGAGAGATTTCAGAAAATTCCTTTCCTATGGGTCCAATACAGCGCACAGAGAAAATGTTCTATGTCCTTACGATTTAACATTGGAAAGACATAGATTAATGTGGCTTTATTTGAAACAGAGTTCTTTTTTCAAAGAAGAAATTCAAAAAGTACTCCATGTTGCTCCAGAACAATGTTTTTATCCAATTTTTAAAAAGCAGAAGAATCTGAGTTATACTACTGCAGATATGGAATCTCCAATTGCTGATTTACATTTTGATTTGCATAATATTCCACTTGAAGATAATTTATATGACGTTATTTTTTGCAACCATGTTTTAGAGCATGTTCAAGACGATCATCAATGTATGAAGGAGTTGCTTAGAGTAATGAAACCTGGTGGATGGGGAATTTTTCAGGTTCCAGTTGATTACAATAATAAAGTCACCTATGAAGACTCTTCTATTACAGATCCTAAAGAAAGAGAAATTCACTTTTGGCAAAAAGACCATGTTAGATTGTACGGCTTAGATTATCCAAAAAAGCTTGAAAAAGCGGGCTTCAAAGTGGATGTTTTTGATCCCAAAACTGCTCTTGGAGAGATTAATTATGAAAAATTAAGACTGAATTCTTCTGAACTCATTTTTATAGCTCGTAAATAATGTCTAATAAATCCTTTATTATTAATCAGCTTTCTGAACTAAATAAAGTTTCTAAAGAAATTGTTGAATTAACAAAAACCTATAATTTATTTTTATTTGAAGGAGAAATGGGAAGTGGGAAAACTACTCTTATTAGTTCTGTGGCATCTATTTTAGGAGTTAAAGATGCTAATTCTCCAACTTTCAGTATTATCAATACCTATTTTGGGGATAGTAGACATACTATCTACCATATAGACTGCTATAGAATTGAAGATGAAAATGAGGTAGAAAACATTGGTTTACTCGAAATAATTAACGATAAGAATTTGTGCTTTATTGAGTGGCCACAAAATATTTATAACTTTTTACCATCTAATTGCGTAAGGATAAATATAACAGTAGATAAAGGTCTACGAAAAATTAACATTAAGACATGAGTTTATCTGGAGATGCACTTAAATCATTAGCGCTTCAAGCTTCACTTTCTCCTCAAGAGGAAATGCTAGAAACTAGCCAGAAGAATCAAAATTTATATATTGGAATTCCTAAAGAAACAGAGTTACAAGAACAACGAGTTGCGTTAGTGCCTGAGTCAGTAAGTTTATTAGTTGCTAATGGCCACAGAGTTGTAGTTGAAACAGGCGCCGGCGAAAACGCTAATTTTTCGGATTCTGATTACAGTGAGTCTGGTGCTGAAATTATATACGACACTAAGCAAATATATAAGGCAGATATAATACTTAAGGTAAGCCCGCCTAACGACAACGAAATTGCTTTAATGAAGCACAAGCAAATACTTTTTTCTGCTTTACAGATTACAGCTCAGCCTGAAAATTCATTGAAAAAATTAATGGCTAAAAAAATTACGGCTATAGCTTGGGACTATATTGAAGACAAGAGTGGTTCTTTTCCTCTAGTCAGATCCATGGGAGAGATTGCTGGAACTTCTTCCTTTTTAATTGCAGCAGAGCTTATGAGTAATGCTAATAATGGTAAAGGGTTGATGATGGGAGGAGTAGCTGGAATAACCCCCCCAGAATTAGTAATAATTGGTGCTGGTACTGTTGGACAGTTTGCTGCTAGTGCAGCTTTGGCACTTGGAGTTTCTGTAAAAGTATTTGATAATTCTTTATTTAAATTAAGACGCCTTCAGAATGAAATTGGGCAAAAGGTTTTTACATCTGTCATTCAGCCTAAAGTCTTAGAAAAAGCGTTAATGAGATGTGATGTAGCTATTGGTGCACTGAGTGCTCCTCATGGAAGGACACCTTGTATAGTGAGTGAAGATGTTGTTAAGAAAATGAAATCAGGATCGGTTATAGTAGATGTAAGTATTGACAAAGGAGGTTGCTTTGAAACATCTAAAATTACTACCCACCAAAATCCAACATTTACTAAGCATGATGTTATTCATTATTGTGTTCCTAATATTGGTTCTAGAGTCTCAAGAACAGCAAGTTTTAGTTTAAGTAATATCTTTTCTCCATTGCTAATTGAAATTTCTGAGAGTGGAGGTTGTGAAAAATTAATTCAGTACTCCAAAGGGTTTAGGCACGGAGTATATATTTATAATGGCACATTGACCTCTTCTATATTAGGAAAGGCATTTAACATACCATATAAAAACTTGGATTTACTTATTTCAGCTCTTTAAAAGTAGACTTTAACTTACGTAAAGACTTGACTTTACAGCATCAACAATTCTTTTGACGCTTGGGAGAGCTTCATCAATTAAGACTTTAGAAAATGCAAAAGGTGTATCGGCTTGCATAACTCTCATTACAGGAGCGTCTAAGTAATCAAATGCATGTCTTTGTAGGTGGTAGGCAATTTCACCAGATATTGAGGCAAGTGGCCAGCTTTCTTCAACAACTACACACCTGTTGGTTTTCTTAACAGAATTAACAATTGCTTCATAATCAATTGGTCTTACGGATCTTAGGTCAATTACTTCGCAAGAAACACCATCCTTGGCAAGCTCTTCAGCTGCTTGATAAACAACTTTTAAAATTTTACCAAAAGAAACTATTGTTATGTGATCCCCTTTTCTTTTGATGTCTGCTTTCCCTATAGGTACTAAATATTCACCTTCAGGTATTTCCCCTTTATCACCATACATTTTTTCAGATTCCATTATAAGAACGGGATCATTGTCCCTAATTGCTGATTTTAAAAGACCTTTTGCATCGTATGGATTTGAAGGAGTAACCACTTTAAGTCCTGGAACATGGGCATAAAAAGACTCAAAGCTTTGCGAATGGGTTGCAGCTAATTGACCTGCTGGACCATTTCCACCTCTAAAAACTATTGGGCATGAATATTGTCCTCCACTCATTTGAAGAATCTTTGCTGCACTATTAATTATTTGATCTGAAGCAAGAAGTGCGAAATTCCAAGTCATAAATTCTACAATTGGTCTAAGACCATTCATGGCTGCTCCAACTGCAATTCCAGCAAATCCAAGTTCAGCAATTGGAGTATCGATTACTCTCTTAGCGCCAAACTCGTCCAACATTCCTTGCGAAACTTTATATGCTCCATTGTACTCAGCGACTTCTTCACCCATTAGAAAGACTGTTTCATCTTTTCTCATTTCCTCAACCATTGCCTCTCTAAGGGCCTCTCTATATTGAACTGTTCTCATACTGTAAATTTGGCCAAAAGTAAATCATAAATAAGACATTTTAAATTAAATTAATATTTTTTTAAAAAAATTATTTTAAAAACTCTTGTTTAGACAAATTTTATTGTGATTTAACATTATTATACAGTTGTATATAATTGTTCTAAATAGAATTATTTAACTTTGTTAAATAAATTTAAATAAACTTTTTTAAATGAAAATATTAGTATGTATTAGTAAAGTGCCAGATACTACAAGCAAAATAAATTTTGTAGATAACAATACAAAATTTGATGAAAATGGAGTACAGTACATTGTAAATCCTTACGACGAGTGGTATGCTCTCGTTAGGGCTTTAGAATTAGTAGAGGCTAGTGGCGGAACTGTTACCACAATAACGGTTGGAACATCTACTGACGACCCTACCATCCGAAAAGCACTGGCAATTGGAGCAAATGACGCTGTAAGAATTGATGCAGATCCAACAGATTCGTTCTTTGTTGCTAAACAAATCTTTGAATATGCAAAAAATGAAAATTTTGATATTGTAATGACAGGAAAAGAAACTATCAATTATAATGGGGCTCAAATTGGTGGAATGCTAGCAGAATTACTTGACATGCCTTTTGTCTCTTTGGCAAATAAATTAGATGTTAATGGTGCTCAAGCAACTCTCGAAAGAGATGTTCAAGGGGGAATTGAGGTTGTTGAAGTTGATTTTCCATTTGTTTTAAGCGCATCAAAAGGAATGGCAGAACAAAGAATTCCTAATATGAGAGGAATTATGGCAGCTCGAACAAAGCCTTTAAATGTTATTCCACCAACCGATCATAACAAATTGACTTCAGTAGTTAAGTTTGAATTACCTGCCCCTAAGACTGGTTGTAAATATTTAGATCCGGAAAGCATGGATGAATTAGTAGAATTATTACACAATGAAACAAAAGTTATTTAATTATGTCAGTATTAGTATTTGTTGAAATTAAAAATAAATTAAGTAAGGCTGCCAAGGAAGCAATTACTTACGGAAAGAATTTAGGAGAAGTTAATGTAGTCACATACGGAAATGCAAGTGACGAAGTTCTTTCAGAAATGGGAGATTATGGTGCTAAGAATATTTTAGTCTACAGAAAAATTAACGAACCAAATGACCAAGTTATTTCAAAACTTATTTTAAAAGCAGTGGAAAAGCTTAATGCAGAATTTATTCTTCTTTCTCAAGACCAAACAGGAAAATCTATTGGACCAAGGGTTGCTGCAAAATTAGAAGCAGGACATATTTCAGGAGCTATTTCCTTACCTGAAGTATCAGATGAGTTCACAGTAAAAACCAATGTCTATTCTGGAAAAGCAATTGCATACGTCTGTGTCCATTCTGATAAAAAAGTTATTTCTATACTTCCAAACTCGATTCAACCGGAAGAAAAAAAAGTAGATGCATCCATTTCAGAATTTGACGAGGATTTAGGAAATGGAAGAATTAAAACAGTGGATTTAAAACCATTAGGAGACGGTATTCCATTACCTGAAGCAGAATTAGTAGTTTCTGCTGGAAGAGGGTTGAAAGGTCCTGAGAACTGGGGAATAGTTGAAGATTTAGCACAATCATTAGGAGCTACCACAGCATGTTCTAGACCGGTTGCAGATATTGGATGGAGACCTCATCATGAACACGTTGGTCAAACAGGAGTTGCTATAAGACCGAATCTTTACATTGCAGCAGGTATTTCAGGAGCTATTCAACATTTAGCTGGTGTAAATGGAAGTAAGGTTATTGTTGTTATTAATACTGATCCCGAAGCACCATTTTTTAAGGCTGCAGATTACGGTGTAGTTGGTGATGCGTTTGAAGTGTTGCCAAAATTAACTGCTGCAATCAACAATTTTAAAGCTTCACAAAGATAAATCCTTAATATTTAGTTATCTTTATATTAAACCCAAAAATGTAGGTTTATATTTATGTTACTATGGAGAAAATCAAGTTAGATATTGCTGGATTGTCCTACAGTCAAACTCAGTCTGGAGCTTATGCTTTGGTTCTTTCCGAAGTTATTGGAAAAAGAAGATTACCAATTATTATTGGTGGATTTGAAGCTCAAGCTATAGCAATTGAGTTAGAAAAAATGACACCAAGTAGACCTTTAACTCATGATTTGTTTAAAAATTTTTCCGATCATTTTAATATAAACTTAGTAGAAGTAATTATTTACAATTTAGTGGAAGGAATTTTTTTCGCAAAACTAATTTGTGAGCAAGAAGGAAAAGAAGTTGAAATTGATTCTAGAACTTCGGATGCTATTGCTTTAGCTGTTAGATTTGAATGTCCTATTTATACTTTTGAATTTGTCTTAAGTTCTGCGGGTATTATTTTAGATGACGATGATGCGGAAGACTTGGAGGATATTAATTCTGAGATTAACTTAGAGGAAATCACTAAAAACCCTACTGAAAGAATGAGTCTTAAAGAACTCAAAAAGCATCTAAAAAAATCAATAGACAATGAAGATTACGAAGCAGCTTCAAGATTTAGAGATGAAATTAACAAAAGAAAAGAAAACTAAAACTTTCAGAATACTAATTTTTTACTTGACTTTAAACCTTTTACTTACAGGTTGCTCAAACTCAATTGAAAATAAATTAATAGGTTTTTGGCAAATTGATTATATAGAATACAAGGACCAAAAAATCTCAACTGTCCCAGTTGATGAAAAGTATACCATGAAATTGATGAAAGAAAACAATAAAAAACAGTTTTCTATAGATGGTGTGAAAGGGTCTTGGTTACTTGATGATTCTCTATTGTTATTTGAAAATATTCCAGAATCAAAAACTTATATTGATTCTATGTTTGTTGTCAATGACATGAATGGAAATTCTACTATTGTTCTTCAAAATGGAGATCAAAAAATTGCTACAATTAAAGATGGATTAGTTATTCCAGAGAAAGTAAAGTATAAAATGAAAGTTATTTCTGTTAACTTAGATCAACTAATTCTTCAAATTGATGGAGATTTTCACACCTACAATAAAATAAATTAATATTTTGGACATTTCATTTGTTTCTATTTTTAGAGGTATAATTGGCATTACAGTTGTTATTTTAATAGCCTTTTTATTTAGTGAAAAAAAGTCGAAAATACCCTGGAAAATTGTAGGTATTGGTCTTTTATTTCAAATAGTCTTAGCATTTTTAATTTTAAATCCATTTGGGGTTTCTTTTCTTGAATATTTTAGATTAGGTTTTCAACTCTTAGGAAAGATGTTTGTTGCTATTCTTGATTTTAGCAAAGCTGGAGCTGATTTTCTTTTCGGATCTTTTTTAGACACAGAAAAACATGGGTTTCTCTTCGCGTTTCAAGTATTACCTACCATTATCTTTTTTTCAGCACTAACGAGTTTGTTGTTTTATTTGGGGGTAATCCAAAAAATAGTATATTATTTTGCTTTGATAATGACCAAAGTTTTGAATCTTTCAGGTGCTGAAAGTCTTTCAGTTGCTGGAAATATTTTTTTAGGACAAACAGAATCTCCACTAATGATTAAAGCTTATTTAGCAAAAATGTCAAGATCTGAATTGCTTTTGGTGATGACTGGCGGAATGGCAACCTTGGCTGGAGGAGTTCTTGCAGCCTACATTGCTTTTTTAGGAGGAGACGATCCTATTGAAAGATTAATATTTGCAAAGCATTTATTGGCAGCCTCTTTTATGGCTGCTCCTGGAGCTGTAATAATATCTAAAATTCTGATTCCTCAATCCCAAGAAATTGATTCAAATGTTGAGGTTTCTAAAGAGAAAATAGGTAGTAATGTTTTAGATGCTATTTCTAATGGAACCGTGGAAGGACTAAAACTAGCTGTTAATGTCGCATCCATGCTTTTAGTCTTTATAGCTTTTCTTGCAATGGGTAATTTTATACTCTTAAAAATAGGATCCTTTACAGGATTAAATTCTCTTATTTATGATTTTAGTAATGGTCAATTTTCTGAGCTTTCACTTCAAGTTATATTGGGCTATATTTTTGCTCCTTTAATGTGGCTCTTGGGAGTTTGTAGTGAGGATATTACTATTGTCGGAAGATTAATTGGCGAAAAATTAATAATGACTGAGTTTATTGGATATATAAGCCTTGGAGATTTAAAATCTGCAGGATCTTTTACTCAAGAGAAATCCATAACAATGGCAACTTACATGCTATGTGGTTTTGCTAATTTTGCTTCAATTGGTATCCAAATTGGAGGAATTGGGTCTCTAGCTCCTAGCAAAAGAAAGCTTCTTTCCGAATTAGGAATGAAGGCTTTATTGGCAGGTACATTGGCGTCTCTTTTATCTGCTACAATCGTTGGGATGACTTATTAACTTTTCGTTGATAAGTTTTTAAATCATTTCTTATTTTTTGAATAAATACATTCTATTTTTAGAGCATAAAATTTTTATGAAACAATACCATAAATTATTATCTCATATTCTTGAAAAGGGTGTTCAAAAAGGAGATAGAACTGGAACTGGAACCTTAAGTACATTTGGATATCAAATGAGATTTGATCTTTCAGATGGCTTTCCACTATTAACCACAAAAAAACTCCATCTAAAATCTATAATTCACGAATTACTTTGGTTTATTAAGGGGGAAACAAACACCAAATATTTAAAAGAAAATAATGTTAAAATATGGGACGCATGGTCTGATGAAAATGGAGATTTAGGCCCGGTTTATGGGCATCAGTGGAGAAATTGGAACTCCGACGGAGTCGATCAAATTAGTATTTTAATTGATCAAATTAAAAATAACCCAAATAGCAGAAGAATGATTGTTTCTGCATGGAATCCAAGTGTTCTTCCAGATACTTCTGAGAGTTTCTCTAAAAATGTTGCCAATGGGAAAGCTGCTTTGCCGCCTTGTCATGCTTTTTTTCAATTTTATGTGTCAGAAGGAAAATTATCTTGTCAATTGTACCAAAGAAGTGCCGATACTTTTCTTGGAGTTCCATTTAACATAGCGTCTTACGCTTTATTTACCATGATGATTGCTCAAGTAACTAATTTAGAGGTTGGAGATTTCATTCACACATTTGGTGATGTTCACTTGTATAATAATCATCTGGAACAAGCAAAAGAACAATTATCCAGAAATTTTCGCAGTCTTCCTACAATGAAGATTAATCCGGAAATAACAAATATTAACGACTTTAGGTATGAAGATTTTGAATTAATCAATTACGATCCACATCCACATATAAAAGCAGCTGTTTCCGTATGATTATTTCTATAATAGTGGCTATCAGCAAAAATCAAGTTATTGGAAAAAATAATCAATTAATTTGGCACCTCCCAAAAGACATGAAATTTTTCATGGATACAACTATGGATACTGTAGTAATAATGGGAAGAAAGAATTATGAAAGTATTCCAAAAAAATATAGACCATTAAAAAACAGAAAAAATATTATTATTACTAGAAATAAAGGCTATAAAGCACAGGGTTGTACGATAGTCAATAGTATCGATGAAAGTTTAAAAGTTATCAATAATATTGAAAACAAGGAGATTTTTGTAATAGGAGGTGGGGAAATTTATAAAAAATTCTTAGAAAAAGGATTGATAGATAGAATGTATATAACCCATATTGACCAATATTTTGATGGGGATACTTTTTTCCCAGAAGTTAATTATGAATCTTGGAAATCCTCTGAAATTCTTGAACATAGCAAAGATGAGGTAAATCCTCATGACTTTAAAATAATGGTTTACGATAAACTAAATTAGGCTACCTTAAGTTTGCTAATCTTTGATTTTGAAAACTGTTTTTCAGCATAGGACAAATCAATAACCAATTCCTTTATTTTTTGATCTGGAGCGTTAAACATGGAATCTGTTAAAATAGCTTCACATATGGATCTTAGCCCTCTAGCACCTAAATTCAAAAGCATTGCTTTTTGAACAATAAAATCTAAAACTTCTTTTTTTATAATTAGATTTATTTCGTCCATCTCAAATAATTTGACATACTGTTTGGTAAGTGCATTTTTTGGTTCTGTTAAAATACTCAATAAAGTTTCTTCGCTTAGCGGATGGAGATAGGTAAGAACAGGAAATCTACCAATAAGTTCTGGAATTAACCCATATTTTTTTACATCAAGCTGGTTTACATTTGATAGCATTTTTTCGTCATTAAAATCTGCATCAGATAATGTGTTAAATCCAATAGACTGACTTTTCACTCTTCTTTCAATTATTTTAGAAATTCCATCAAAAGCTCCCCCGCATATAAAAAGTATGTTTTTGGTGTCAATTTGAATCATTTTTTGTTCAGGATGCTTTCTGCCCCCTTGTGGTGGAACATTTACTATTGCACCTTCTAAAAGCTTAAGCATTGCTTGTTGAACCCCTTCCCCAGAAACGTCTCTTGTAATCGATGGATTGTCACTTTTTCTGGCAACCTTGTCAATTTCATCTATAAAAACTATGCCTCTTTCAGCTGCTTGAACATTGTAATCTGCAGCTTGAAGTAATCTTGAAAGAATGCTCTCAACATCTTCACCAACATAGCCTGCTTCAGTAAGAACTGTAGCATCTGCAATACAAAAAGGTACTTTTAAAAGATTAGCAATGGTTTTCGCAAGTAGTGTCTTTCCAGTTCCAGTTTCTCCAACCATAATAATATTGGATTTTTCTATCTCAATATTATCATTGGGCTTATTTTTTTGGGTTAGTCTTTTGTAGTGATTATAAACAGCAACTGACAATACTTTCTTAGCTTCATCTTGACCAATAACATGCAATCCTAAATTTTCTACAATTTCTTTTGGTGTAAGAAGTTTAAGAGTGTTTTCAATTTCATTTTTGGATTTTACTCCACCTTCTTCTTTAACTATTAAATGAGCTTGAGTAATACAAGAATCACAAATGTGACCGGTAATACCAGCAATAAGCACATTTACTTCTTTCTTCTCTCTTCCACAAAATGAGCATCTTATACTATCTTCTGAAGTTTTTGACATAGTTTATTTTCTAGTTAATACTTCATCAATCATCCCATAGTCTTTTGCTTCTTGAGATGTCATCCAGTAATCTCTATCACTATCTTTCCAAACTGCTTCGTAATCTTTTTTAGTATGGTGAGAAATAATATCGTAAAGTTCTTTCTTTAATTTTTGTATTTCTCTAGCTGTAATTTCTATGTCTGAAGCTTGACCTTGTGCACCACCCAGCGGTTGGTGAATCATAACTCTGGAGTGTTTGAGTCCAGTTCTTTTTCCATCTTCGCCAGCACATAGTAATACTGCTCCCATGGATGCAGCCATTCCTATACAAATGGTAGAAACATCTGGTTTAATATATTGCATGGTATCGTAGATTCCAAGACCTGCATAAACTGAACCACCTGGTGAATTAATGTATATTTGAATATCTCTTTTAGAATCAATGGACTCTAAAAAAAGCAACTGGGCTGTAATAATATTTGCTACATAATCATCTATAGCAGTTCCTAGAAATATAATTCTATCCATCATTAACCTTGAAAAAACATCCATTACCGCAATATTCATTTGTCTTTCTTCAATAATATTTGGAGTCATTCCAACGGGTACATTTGGCAATATCGAACTATAACTATCCAATGTGGAACTGGATATTCCCATATGTTTTGTGGCATATTTTCTAAACTCTTCACTACTGTTGTTCATAATATTTATCTTTTTTTAAAGTTAGGAATTTATTGAGTTAGCTCTGCAACCTTTTTAGTAAAATCTTCATGAGCAATAAACTTATCGTTAATTTTCAAAGTATTTTTTAGATATTCCATTACTTTTTTATCGTAAATCATATCGTTGATTTTTCTTGCTTCATCGTTATTTGAAAGAACTTTTTGTGCTGTCTTTTTTAACTCATCTTCTTCGGGTATCATCATTCCATATTGAACGTATTGGTTGCCCATTAACTCCATTGTGAAATTCAATAATTCCTCCCCATCTACTTTTAATTCTTGATCTTTAATAATGAAATTTTCAATTAATTGCCATTTTAGACCTTCAGCATATCTATCATATTCCTTTTCGATATCCTCTTTTTTTGCCTCTTTATTTGAAGAGAGTATCCATTTTTTTAAAAAATTGTCAGGTAATTTAATTTTTAGTTTTTTTATGAGGTTTGTAGAGATTTCATCTTTTAAAAGTCTATCTATATCTGCTACAAACATTTTATTTAAATCTTCATTGACTTTAGCTCTAAACTCTTCTTCATTCTTTGCTTCTCCAGCACCATATATCTTATCAAAAAGTACTACATCAATATTTGCAGGCTCTAAAGTTTTAACTTCGTTAACAGTCATTAAAACATCATTTATATAATGTTTTGCTTTTTCTTTATCAATTCCTAGCATTGCGGCCATGTCTGCCTCTCCTCTAGAAATTTTCTTAGGATCTAGTTGAAAAGTGTCTGTAGGCTTGCAACTAGTAAGTTTTCTCTTTGATTTTTTATCTGTGATGAATTCCAACGAAACAGTAGAACTTTGATTAAACCCTTCAACAACTACGTTTCCACTCTGGTCCAATTCTTTGAAATTAGCCATTATCATATCTCTTTCACCAGCTTTTTCTACACTAGTAAGTTTTCCGTATCTTCTTGCAAAGTCATCTACCTGTTTGTCAATTAGTGCTTCATTAATTTTTGGTTGGTATTTTGTATACTTTAATCTTCCTGGTAAATCAGGTAATATTTCTGGAGCTAGTCCCAATTCGTATTTAAATTCAAAGTCAGAAGGTTGGCTCCAGTCTATTTTTAATTTTTCGTCTTCAATTGGAAGAGGGTTCCCTAAAATATTAAGCTTATTTTTTGTTATGTAATCGTAAATTGACTTGTTAAGTATTTTATCAATTTCTTCTGCTAAAATGGAAGGCCCATATTTTTTCTTGATTACACTTGTAGGAACGTGCCCTTTTCTAAAACCTGGAAGTTGCATTTGTTTCCTATGATTTTTCAATGAAGACTCGTAAGAAGTTTTATAATCCTCGTTCGAAATTTTTACAGTAAGAACAGCATTTAGGGCATCAATTTTATTTACGCTAACATCCATGTTTTTTATTTAATGTAAAAATGGCATAAAGCTTTCTCTATGCCATTAGGTTATTTAGTACGGGTGAAGGGAGTCGAACCCCCACGCCTTGCGGCACTAGATCCTAAGTCTAGCATGTCTACCAATTCCATCACACCCGCATTTATTGTAATACTTTTGAAAAAGCAGTTTGCAAATTTATTCAATTTTATCAAATAGAAAAGCTCAAAAATAATTTTCTGCTACCTTTATAGTTATATTTTTGCAAATAATATGTTATCAATTGATCTTTCAGAAATAGGAGTGCCAAAAGCTCATCATTATTTATTAAGCGCAGTAGGTCCAAGGCCTATTTGTTTTGCAAGTACAATAGATGAAAAAGGAAGACCAAATCTAGCTCCCTTTTCTTTTTTCAATGTATTTAGTTCCAACCCACCAATTGCTGTTTTTTCACCTTCTCGTAGCGGAAGAACAGGCCAACATAAAGATACCTTTAACAATGTTCAGAAGGTAAAACAAGTTGTCATTAACTTAGTTAACTATAAAATGGTGGAACAAATGTCTCTAGCAAGTTCCCCTTACTCACCTGAAACAGATGAATTTGTTAAAAGTGGCTTAACTCCTTTAAAGTCAGAATTAATTAAACCATTTAGAGTAAAAGAAGCTCCAGTTCAAATGGAATGTGAAGTAATTGAGATAAAAGAATTGGGCCAGAGTGGGGGAGCGGGAAATTTAGTTATTTGCAAAATTTTAAAGATGCATATTGCTGAAGAATTATTAAATGATAAAAAAATGATAGATCAAGAAAAAATTGATCTTGTTGCAAGAATGGGCGGTAATTGGTATTGTAGAACCGATAGTAACTCCATGTTTGAAATTAATAAACCTATAAGTACGAAAGGTATCGGGTTTGATCAGATTCCAAAAGAGATATTAAATAGCACTATTCTCTCTGGTAATGATTTAGGTAAACTTGGAGGAATTGAAGCTTTGCCGGATGAAACCGATGTTAACGAGTTTAGATTAATGGAGCTTAGTGAACTTTTTTTAGAATTTGAAGACAATGCAAAAGCATTGGAAATTGCATTACACAAAAAAGCCAAATATTTTTTAGGCAAAAATCAATTGGAAGCAGCATGGAAAACGCTACTTTCGTTTAATAATTAAATAGAACAATGGAACTTAAATTAAATGGTAAAGTAAAGTTAATTTTAGATTTACAGTCTTGGGACTCAGGCTTTACAAAAAGAGAATTTGTAATTACTACCAATGAACAATATCCTCAAGATGTAAAATTGGAATGTATTAAAGATAAAACAAGCCTTTTAGATGGTTTAGCTGAGGGCGATGAAGTAGAAGTATCTTTTAACGTAAGGGGAAATGAATACAATGGTAAATATTATGTTAATTTACAAGCTTGGAGACTAAATAAAAGCTCTAGCGAATCTGCAGCCAGTGAACAAGCTCCATCCGAACCAGATTTTGAACCAGTTGGTGACGACGACGACGATTTACCATTTTAATTAAAGCTTAAAATGTCCCTCATTGAAAAATATATTAAAGGGATAAGGTTTTTATTACCATCTCCATTTTCCATAGCTTTATTATTAACTCTTTTTGCCATCTTTTTGGCCTTGATATGGCCCAATCATACCTTATCAGAAAATCAAAATTGGTTAGATAAATTTACAAATATTCTAAATTCATGGAATGATGGTCTTTGGAATGTAAAGGGCCTAGCATTTGCTATTCAAATGATGTTGATGCTATTATTGGGGCACGTGCTAGCCTTAAGTAAACCTGTTGATTCTGCAATTAACCAACTACTTCCATTTTGTAGTAACAATGCTAGAAGTTCATTAATCATCACATTTTTCACTTTGATTGTAAGCTGGTTTAATTGGGGTTTAGGACTGGTTTTTGGCGCTGTTTTTTGTAAAAAAATAATGGATTATGCTGCTAAATCTTCTATTGGTCTGAATCATGGTTTAATTGGGGCTTGTGGTTATTCAGGATTAATGATATGGCATGGTGGAATTTCAGGTTCTTCCTTGGTTAAAATAGCTGAAAAAGGACACTTAATAGATTTAGCTCCTGAAAGTGTAAAAAGTAATGTTCCAGAGCTAATAGATTTTTCTAAGACCGTATTTTCTAATATGAACATTGCTGTAACATTTTCTTTGTTAGTTGCATTGCCAATCACCATGTATGTTTTAGGAAAAAAAACTAAAGTAGTAGTTCCCAATGTGAAGATATTAACAGAGAAAAACCATCAAAAAAGTACTTTAATTGGTCTTGAAAAATTTGACCATTCAAAATTTGTAGGCTTGTTTGTTGGTTTTTTTATCCTATTATTTTGTGGTTATTTGGCAATTAGTCATCCATATACAAGCTCTTTTCAGTTTATTAACCCTAATTATTTGAATTTAACCTTACTAGGTTTAGCGCTAGTTTTTCATGGTAAGATTTATGCTTTTTTAAAAGCAATTGAAAAAGCTATTGGCGGAACTGCTGGTATACTCATTCAATTTCCTCTTTATTTTGGCATTATGGGTATAGTAAGCGAAACAGGAATTATAGGTGATTTAGCAGCTTTTTTTCAAAGTATTTCAACAAATTATACCTATCCAATATTTACTTTTATTAGTGCAGGAATGGTGAACTTTTTTGTCCCAAGTGGAGGCGGTCAGTGGTATGTTCAAGGACCTTTAATTATTCAATCTGCAATTGAAATGGAAATTCCATTAAACAAAAGCATTATGGCCATGGCTTACGGAGATCAATTAACTAATATGATGCAACCTTTTTGGGCGCTTCCGCTTTTGGGTATTACGGGGTTAAAAGCAAAAGATATTCTTCCTTACACTCTAATATTGATGGTAGTTGGATTTATCATTTTCACTTTAGGGTTACTGATTTTCTAGATTAAAAACGAAAATTTGACTTTAGAATTATAAGAACAAATGCAGCAACACAAGTCATTCCAATCTGAAAGATTAATAATTAGACCAACTTTAGAACAAGACGCAGAATTGATTTATCAATTAATGAACTCTCCAAAATTCATCAAATATGTAGGAGATAGACAGCTTTATTCTGTGAAGGATGCAGAAAAATATATTCAGGATAAAATGCTCCCTCAGTTACATTCTCTTGGATATTCTAATTATTCTTTAATAAATAAGAAAAATGGTGCTAAAATTGGTATTTGTGGACTCTACGACAGAGAAGGACTAGATGGGATTGATATTGGATTTGGTATTTTACCAGAATATGAAGGCTTAGGATATGCTTTTGAGTCCTCATCAAGAATAATAAAAGCTGGATTTGAAGAATTAGAAATTTCAGAAATTAAAGCAATTACGAATAAAGAAAATATTTCTTCTCAATGTTTATTGGTCAAATTAGGGTTTAATCTTAAAGGAACGATAATGCTAGCAAACGAAAATGATGAATTACTTTTGTACAAAATTGAAAAATAAAATCTCCTATGTTTATACAATAAAAGTTACATGACTCTTACCATTAGTTAAAAATTAGAGAATGATTTTACTTTTATCCTCTGAAACAAAATAATTTTTCATACTTTCAAAAAAAACATAAATAATGTTTAAATTAAACCAACTTATCACCTTTAGTTTCTTATTACTTACAAGTGTTTTCACTTCACAAGAGACATTTTCATCTTCTGGGTTTAATTCAAATGGCAGTTCAGGAATAATAACCTACACCGTGGGCCAAGTTGCAATCGACTTTAATACTGGAAATAATGGATCATTAATTCAGGGTGTTCAGCAGCCTTATGAAATATTTTCAACACTTGGAAATGATATTTTTTACATTAATTTAAACTTAATAGCCTATCCTAATCCAACTACTGACCAATTAGTTTTAAGTATTGAAAATTTTAATGGCAAAAAATTCTACTATCAATTATTTAATTTGGAAGGAAAATCACTTTTATATGACAAATGTGTAGACAACAAAACATATATCGATTTTAATCGATTTCCATCCAATACTTATTTGTTAAGTATAGTTGAAAACAAAACAGTTATTAAAACTTTTAGAATATTTACACATTAATACCAGCTTTATTATTTAATATATTATGCTTTGGACAAACCCCTGAAAAAATGACTTTTCAAGCTGTTATTAGGGATGCTTCAAATGCTTTATTAAGTAATCAGAATATAGGTATGCAAATAAGTATTTTACAAGGATCAATCAATGGAAATTCAATATATACTGAAACTCATAACCCAGTATCTAATAACAATGGTCTTGTCAATTTAGAAATTGGAGATGGAACTGTAGCTTCTGGAAATTTTAGTACCATAAGTTGGAGTAACGGACCTTTTTTCATTAAGACAGAAACCGATCCTAACGGTGGGAGTTCTTATTCTATAATTGGAACAAGTCAATTAATGAGTGTTCCATTTGCCTTGCATGCAAAAGTTGCTGAAAGTGTAGTAACTCCTACATATACTATTGGATCTTGGCCAGAACTTGGAGGGTATGTTTTCTGGCTATCAGCAGATGGTAAACACGGACTAGTTTCCGAAACTCAAGATCAAGGTCTAGCAACTTGGTACTTCGCCAAAGATGTAATTTCTGATCCATTAAATCATTCGGTCGATGGGCAGAAATTTAGAGATTGGAGAATGCCAACCAAGCATGAATTAAATGAAATGTATTCTGTAAGTTCAGCAATTGGATCATTTGGAACAAAAACTTATTGGTCGTCTATTCGAAGCGGTAGTACAACTGCATGGAGACAAAATTTCATGTCAGGACTTCAATTTAATAGCACTGCTTATACAATAAGTGATTTTTTCTTTGTTCGTTCTGTTAGAGAATTTTAATTTATGAAGGATTAATTATCTATTCAAAACCTAAAACTTTTAGTAAAGAATTATCAATTAAATTGAATAATCTTTATATTAATTAAATCTTCTAGCTAATTAATGTGAATAATTCAGAGCTTTCAAAAATAATAGAATCTAACTTTCAAAATATTGATAAAGAAACAATTGATAATATTATTAAACTTTCTTCCTTTATAAAACTTAATAAGGGAAAAGAGCTAATTTCTGAAGGAAAAAGACACCATTATTTTTATTTAATTGTGAAAGGTGGTGTTAAGTCCTATTATGCCAAAGAATCTAAAGAAGTTTGTACGTGGTTTGCGTTCGAAAATGAAATTATAGGAACAACATCAACTCTTCAAGGATTACCGTCTAACGAGACTATACAGTTATTGGAAGATTCAGAATTTATTAGATTCAATATTAAACAAATGAAAGAACTGACTCAAACAAATTTAAAAATGAGTCAATTACTAAACAATCTTTGGGCTGAACATGCATTATTTTTAGAAGCAAAACTTTATTTATTGCAGTTTACTAATAGCCAAGAAAGATTGAATGCTTTGATAAAATACAATTCAGAAATATTACAAAGGGTTTCATTAAAAGATATTGCTTCATTTCTTGGTGTTAGTAGAGAAACACTTAGCAGAATAAGAGCTAAGAAATAGCTTTGTGACATTTGTCACAATAATTATTCTTTGTCAAACCTTACATTTGAAATCGAATTTTCCCAAAACAAGAGTTATGAAAAAAAATAAAATTTTAAATAGGTTTTACTTATTAGTAATTACTCTGTATTGTTTTACGAGTTGCTTAAAATGGGCTGCTAGAGCTGATAAGAAATTACCAGATGAAACAGCGCTTCATAAAACTTACCATTATTCAGGAAAGGTAATTATTATTGGAGCAGGAGCATCAGGTCTCGCTGCTGCTAAAGTACTAGAAAAAAATAATGTTGATTATAAAGTTCTTGAAGCCACCAATCGCTATGGAGGAAGGTTGAAAAAAGATACCATCTTAGCAGATTTTCCAATAGATATTGGTGCAGAATGGTTACATAGCGCTCCAATTACCTTGAACAAGTTAAAGGGGAAATATGGAGATGAAATTGATGAAGAACTTATTCCTTATCATCTAGACTGCACTGCTATTTGGAATGGAACAGAATACAAAGTCAATTCAAGTTGGCAAAATGACTTTAGGTATAATTTTTTGCCAGAATCTAAATTTAAAAATACAACTTGGTACGATTTTGTCAATGAAAATATTGCTAAAACAGTATTGCAAAATATTCATTACAATTCGCCAGTGGTTTCCATAGATTATTCTAATAATAAAGTTTCAGTTATTACAACTGATGGAACAACTTATGAAGCTGATCGTATATTGGTGACAGTACCTATTGGAGTCCTAAAATCTGAAAAAATATCATTTATACCCGAGATAAAACAGGAAAGAAAGGACGCCATTGATGAAATCACTTTTCATCCCGGTTTTAAAGTTGTTATTAAATTTTCAGACAAATTTTACCCAGATGCTATTGAATGTGAGGTAGATAATGGAGAAAAAGGCTATTATGACATTGCTTTTGGAAAAGAAACACAAGATAATATACTAGGATTCCTATGTACTGGAGATGAAACACAAAAATACTACAACCTTAACTCTAATGATGAAATTATGGATAGTTTACTCTCCGAATTAGACCAAATATTTGATGGAAAAGCTTCCTCAAGTTATAGCGGAGAATATGTATTAGAAAACTGGGGACAATACGAATTTGCTTTAGGAACTTGGACTCAGGCATTTCAAGAAAAAAAATCCAATCTTAAAATATTGAATCAATCTTTAGATCAAAAAGTATATTTCGCTGGTGAAATAAATGACCCCTATAGACAAATGGGAGTTCCTGGTGCAATTTTATCTGGATATTATTCTATAGATAAATTGTTAACCGACCAATGATAAATTATAGTATTACAATTACCTTATTTGTATTTTGTCTAAATAGCTAATAAATGAATGTTTGTTCAATTATATTTTACAAAGCTATGACTTTGACATTACATTGTTTACTACATTTGCAATTAATAAATAAACAATATGAGTAAATCTACTTTTTACACTTCCATAGGATATAAAGTACTGATGGCCCTTTCAGGATTATTTTTAATGTTTTTTTTGTTACAGCACTTAGTAATTAATTCCCTTTCTGTAATAAGTCCAGATGCATTTAATGAAGCTTCTCATTTTATGGGAACCAATCCATTGGTGCAGTTTTTATTGCAGCCAATATTAATCTTCGGAGTTGTATTTCATTTCATAATGGGTTTTTTTTTAGATTTAAGAAACAGAAAATCTAGAACCATAAGTTATGCTTACAACAAGCCTTCGGCAAATTCATCTTGGGTATCTAGAAATATGATAATTAGCGGATTAACAGTACTAGCTTTTCTTGGTATACATTTTGTAGACTTTTGGATTCCGGAAATTTCAACAAAATATATTTCTGGGGATATGTCTGGACTTTCCTCAAATGGAGAATTTAGATATTTTCATGAGTTACATGAAAAATTTTCTGCCTTACCTAGGGTAATAGCATATATTGTAGCTTTTGTATTCTTATCTCTTCATTTATTACATGGATTCCAGTCGTCTTTTCAAAGTGTAGGAATTTCTACTAGCAAAACAAGATTAGCCTTCTATAAATTTGGAAATATTTTTGCTTTGATTGTTCCAATTGGCTTTATATTAATAGCATTGTTTCATTTTATAACCCAACATTAACAAATATGGCAACATTAAATTCTGGCGTACCACAAGGGGATTTGAAGGACAAATGGACTCAGTACAAAGACTCTATTGACTTAGTAAACCCTGCCAATAAAAGAAATATAGATGTTATAGTAGTTGGAACTGGCCTTGCTGGAGGATCTGCATCTGCAACGCTTGCGGAACTTGGATATAATGTTAAAACATTTTGTTATCAAGATAGTCCAAGAAGAGCACATTCTATTGCTGCTCAAGGTGGAATAAATGCAGCAAAAAATTACCAAGGTGATGGAGATTCCACTTACAGACTTTTTTACGATACAGTTAAAGGTGGTGACTACAGATCTAGAGAAGCCAATGTATACAGATTAGCTGAAGTATCTACCAATATTATTGACCAGTGTGTGGCTCAGGGAGTACCGTTTGCTAGAGATTATGGCGGACTTTTAGATAATAGATCTTTTGGTGGAGTTTTGGTTTCGAGAACCTTTTATGCAAAAGGCCAAACTGGACAACAACTTCTTTTAGGTGCTTACTCCGCGATGAATAGACAAATTGCAAGAGGTAAAATACAAATGCATAATCGTCACGAAATGCTGGACGTTGTGATTGTAGATGGAAAAGCCAGAGGAATTATTGCTAGAAATTTAATAACAGGAGAGATAGAAAGACACTCCGCACATGCAGTTGTGATTGCTTCTGGTGGATATGGAAATGTATACTTTTTATCTACAAATGCAATGGGAAGTAATGCCACTGCAGCTTGGAAAATTCATAAAAAAGGGGCATTTTTTGCCAATCCATGCTATACTCAAATACACCCAACATGTATACCAAGATCTGGAGAATACCAGTCTAAACTAACTCTAATGTCAGAATCTTTACGAAATGATGGAAGAATCTGGGTTCCTAAAAGAATGGAAGATGTAGAAGCTTTAAGAGAAGGCACTTTAAAAGCTACTGAAATACCGGAAGAAAATAGAGATTATTATCTAGAGAGAAGATACCCTGCTTTCGGAAATTTAGTTCCAAGAGATGTTGCTTCTAGAGCTGCAAAAGAAAGATGTGATGCAGGTTATGGTGTAAACAAAACTGGAGAAGCTGTATACTTAGATTTTAGTTCTGCAATTACTAGATATGGAAAAGAACAAGTTCTTCTTCAGGGGGAAGATGCAAATGATCATAAGTTGATTAAAAAAATGGGTCAAGAAATTGTCAAATCTAAATATGGCAATTTATTTCAGATGTATGAAAAAATAGTCGACGAAAACCCATATGAAAATCCTATGATGATTTATCCTGCAGTTCATTACACTATGGGCGGAGTATGGGTAGATTACAACTTAATGACTACAGTTCCTGGTCTTTATGCAATTGGAGAAGCAAATTTTTCTGACCATGGATCTAATAGGCTTGGTGCTTCGGCTTTAATGCAGGGCTTGGCAGATGGATACTTTGTTTTACCTTATACTATTGGAGATTATTTATCAGATGATATTAGAACTGGGCCTATTTCTACAGAGTCTGCTGAGTTTAAAGAATCTGAAGAAAATGTCAAACAATTATTGACAAAATTAGTTGAAAACAAAGGAAAGCACTCTGTTGACTATTACCACAAAAAGTTGGGAAATATTATGTGGGATAAATGTGGAATGTCTAGGAACGAAACCGGATTAAATGAAGCTATTTCAGAAATTAAAGAGCTAAGAGCTGATTTTTGGAAAAACGTAATGGTTCCAGGTGGTTTAAATGAACTCAACAAAGAACTAGAAAAAGCAGGCAGAGTAGCTGATTTTCTCGAACTAGGAGAATTATTTGCTAAAGATGCACTCACTAGAAACGAATCTTGTGGGGGACATTTTAGAGAAGAATATGCTACCAAAGAAGGAGAAGCTAAAAGAGATGACAAGAAATTTAATTTCGTTTCTGCATGGGAATATAAAGGAGAACCATCAGAAGCTAAACTTCATAAAGAGAAATTAGAATTTGAAAACATTGAAGTTAAAGTAAGATCCTATAAATAATAAAAAATGAATTTAACCCTTAAAATCTGGAGACAAAAAAGTAACACTGATAAAGGATCCTTAGAAACTTATCCTATTAGTGATGTGTCAGAGGACATGTCTTTTTTAGAAATGCTAGACGTTTTAAACGAAGAACTAATAGAAAAGGCAATAGATCCTGTTGCATTTGACCATGACTGTAGAGAGGGAATATGTGGAATGTGTTCGCTTTATATAAATGGTGAAGCCCACGGACCAGATAGAAGAGTAACAACTTGTCAACTTCATATGCGAAAATTCAATGATGGAGACACTATATTTATTGAGCCTTTTAGAGCAACCGCATTTCCGGTTGTAAAAGATTTAGTTGTAGATAGATCGGCATTTGATAGAATTCAACAAGCTGGTGGTTATGTTTCTGTTAATACATCTGGTAATACACAAGATGCGAATAGTATTCCTATACCTAAAGACGATGCTGATACCGCTTTTGATGCAGCTACATGTATAGGATGTGGAGCTTGTGTAGCTTCTTGTAAAAATTCATCGGCAATGCTTTTTGTTTCTGCAAAAGTCTCTCAATTTTCACTATTACCCCAAGGACAGGTAGAAGCCAAAGAAAGAGTTATTAATATGGTTAATAAGATGGATGAAGAGGGATTTGGAAATTGTACCAATACTGGTGCCTGTGAAGTGGAATGTCCTAAAGGAATTTCTCTAGATAATATCTCAAGAATGAATAGAGAATTTATTACCGCTAACGTTAAAAAGTAATTTTTGTAAATTTCAAACTATTAAAAAAGCCCAACATTAAATGCTGGGCTTTTTAATTTATTTCACTGATAGAAATTATTATCTCATAACAATAAACTTTCTTTTAATATTGTCACCAGCACTTAATAAATAAATACCTTCTGATAAAAGTTCTGTATTGATAGTTGTTAAATTTGATGTTATAAGGCCGGTTAAAACAACCTTTCCGCTATTATCAATAACTGAATAATTGGTTCCAATATATTTTAAATCTGACTTAATATTTAAAACATTATTGGTTGGATTTGGATAAATATCCATTTCTATATTTTCTATTTCAGCTGTAGAGACAGTGCTAGTTAATTGCATATCATCAAAGTGGATTTGAAACATGTCTGAAACACCATGATGTCTTAGTGCTATGTATCCATCATTATCAGAATATCCTAAAATATTGAACTCCCTATCTGCCCAGCTATCTCCGCAGGCATCACTTCCACTAGCAATGGTTTCAGTAAAAGTATAAGCAGAATTTTCTAAAAGAGTTATATTACTAGAACCACCAAAATATATGGTATAATTTTCTTGACACCAAGCTGGATCAACACCTCTTACCTTAAAAGATAATTTTGCATCCGTAACTCCACCCATATCAATCGGACCAAATACTACCCAACAATCAGGATTTAATGCTCCTTGCTGTTGAGTCCAAGATTCAGATTTTGCGTATGTATTTCCAGTAGCGTCAGTATTATAAGCCCAGTAATTTCCAGGTGATCCATTATTGGTATGCCATGGCGGACCAAAAGGCCAACAAGACCCAGTCTCAAAGTCATTAAAATAAGGCAAGGAATTTGGACAGTCTGCTGTAGTAGTCCACAAATCAGGACCATTGTTTCCACTGTCATACCAACTACCAGTATCACTAGCACAAATTGATCTTATTGTAAAATAATAATCTGTAGACATTGATAATCCAGTTATTGATGCTGGAAATGATGCAAAAGTGAAAGTTTGAACTCCTGCAGGGGCTGGGGTTCCCGGTGTAAAAGTACTCCCTTCATTGTATTGAATTTCGTAGGAAGTTATAGATGCGTCGTTAGTTCCTCCAATTTCTGCTGTTGTTCCTGTCATTGCCCAAGATGTTATTGTTGGGTTTGGACATTGGCTTATTACCACAGAGGAAATTAAAAGAAATAAAATAGTAATTTTTTTCATATTTTTAGGTTTTTATTTAAAATTAAAAAAAATGGTAATAACCTAAGAAAATGTTAAGAAACTTTTTTTTAAATATTTAAAATAAAATATTGATTTGCAGTCGCTTAGTCAATTAACTGCGCTTCAATTATTTTTTCTACCATAGTTCTATTGTAATCAAAATCCCATTTTAAGATTTTATTTAAATAGTCATAATAAGCTATTGAGATAGGTTCTTTTTCTAAAAAGCCAACATCGAATTTTTTGGAATCTTTAAACAAGGTTACTTCTGCTTTTAAACCGTGTCTTTTTCGGGTTTCAGGAATGTCTAGAACATCAATAATAAAATGTTTAGATACGTAATTTTTTTTGGAAAATTCAAACTTATATATTCCTTTGGAGTCTATAGTTTTCTTAAACTTATTTTTATTGGCTGTAAAACTTTCTATTTCCTCTTTACCTTGTGATATAACAACCTTACAATTTTTAAGCTTCTTATTTCTATTTTCAATATGTGATAGTTCAATATTTAATTTAATTTTTAGCTGTCCTTGTGCTTTAATAACAAAAATTGTAAGAATTAGTAATAAAAGATTGGCTCTAAATAAACTCACGAGATTTAACTTGGTTTATAAAATTTAGAGATAATATATAATACCTCAAAATTTAAAACCATTTATTGAAATATTTTTAAAAAATATTACTTGCAACTTCTTTTACCGACTGCCCTTTACCCATTGTGTAGAAATGCAAAACTGGAACTCCAGCATCAATTAACTCTTTGGATTGTTCTATAGACCATTCTATCCCCACTTTCTCAATCTCTTCATTGGTCTTACATTTTTCTAATTCATTAGAAAATTCTTCAGGAAAATTTGTGTTAAAAAATTTTGGTATAAATGTTAAATGTCTTTGATTGGTTATTGGTTTTAGTCCTGGTATAATTGGAACTGTAATTCCAATTTCTCTACATTTTTTAACAAATGAGAAATACTTTTTATTGTCATAAAATAATTGAGTAACAATAAATTCAGCTCCAGCGTCAACTTTTGCTTTTAGATGCCTCAAATCACTGGCTAAATTCATCGCTTCAAAATGCTTTTCTGGGTAGCCAGCTGCACCTATACAAAAGTTAGAAGGACTATTTTTAGTCTCTTCGTAAAGATATTGACCATTATTCATTTCATCAATTTGCTGGATTAAATCAATAGCAAATTCATTTCCACCATCTACTGGAACAAAAGAAGATTCATTTTTCATAGGATCACCTCTTAAGGCAAGAATATTATCCACACCTAAAAACTTTAGATCAATCAATGCACTTTCAGTATCTTCTTTATTAAAACCACCACATATTATATGGGGAATTGCGTCTACCTTGTATCTATTCATTAATGCGGCACAAATCCCAACAGTTCCCGGTCTTTTTCTTATAGATATTTTTTTTAGTAGACCATTACCCATTTTCTTGTAATCGTATTCTTCTCTATGGTAAGTTACATTGATAAATGGAGGTTTAAATTCCATTAATGGGTCAATTCCTTCACAAATATCTTCTATTCCCTTTCCCTTTAATGGTGGTATAATCTCAAAGGAGAATATTGTCTTGTTGCTATTTTTTATATAATCTGTGACTTTCATTGATTGGCAAAATAAGTTCTTAATCTCAAGAAAACCAAAATATTTTCAATTGAAAAAAAAGTTTTGTTTAAACAAGTTTATAACCCCGATAGATAATTAGGAATATAATATATATCAACAACTTAATTTTTTGGGTTTATATGCTACATTTGTTGTCAATGAAAAATATTAGAAATTTCTGTATTATAGCCCACATTGATCACGGCAAAAGTACTTTAGCAGATAGACTCCTTCAATCCACTGGAACTATTTCTGATAGAGAGATGAAGGATCAAGCTTTAGACGATATGGATATTGAGAGAGAGAGAGGAATTACTATTAAGAGTCATGCGATACAAATGGATTATTCCTACAATAATGAAGATTATAAGTTAAACCTTATTGATACCCCAGGACATGTAGATTTTTCTTATGAAGTTTCTAGGTCAATAGCAGCTTGTGAAGGAGCACTTTTAATTGTTGATGCTTCTCAGGGAATCGAGGCACAAACTATTTCAAATTTATACCTAGCTATCGAAAATGATTTAGAAATCATACCAATTCTAAACAAGATGGACCTTCCAGGCGCAATGCCTGAAGAAGTTACAGATCAAATAATTGATTTAATTGGTTGTAGCAAAGAAGATATAATTCCAGCAAGCGGGAAAACAGGCCTGGGAGTTGACAATATTCTTGAAGCAATAATCAATAAAATACCAAGTCCAAAGGGCAGTGAGAATGAACCACTAGAAGCAATGATTTTTGATTCTGTTTTCAATTCTTTTAGGGGGATTATCGCTTATTTTAGAGTCTTTAATGGCGTAATAAAAAAAGGTCAGGAAGTTAAATTTTTCAATACGGGAAAAACATACAACGCAGATGAAATAGGCGTTCTAAAAATGGACCTCACTCCAAAAAACGAATTGCGTTCTGGAGATGTTGGCTACATAATAAGTGGTGTAAAAAAAGCAAATGAAGTAAAAGTTGGAGATACTATTACCTCTTTACTAGAACCTTGCGAAAATGCTATTCAGGGTTTTGAAGACGTCAAGCCAATGGTTTTTGCAGGAATGTATCCAGTGGAAACAGACGATTATGAAGAACTGAGAAATTCTATGGAAAAACTTCAATTAAACGATGCTTCTTTAGTTTTTGAACCAGAATCCTCGGCTGCTTTGGGTTTTGGATTTAGATGTGGTTTTTTAGGAATGCTTCATATGGAAATTATTCAAGAAAGATTGGAAAGAGAATTTAATATGGTTGTAATAACAACAGTTCCCAATGTTTCTTACAATGTTTTTCTCAAGAAAGAATTGAAAGAGATTGAAGTCAATAACCCGTCTGAATTACCAGATCCTTCAAAATTGGAATGGATTGAAGAACCATATATAAAAGCCCAAGTAATAACAAAAACAGATTACGTTGGTGCGGTCATGAATTTGTGTATTGAAAAAAGAGGAGAGTTAAATAATCAAGTATATCTAACTCAAGATAGAGTGGAACTAAGTTTTCAAATGCCTCTTTCAGAGATAGTATTTGACTTTTATGACAGGCTAAAATCTGTGAGTAGAGGCTATGCATCCTTTGACTATTCACCTGTTGGTCATAAGAAATCGGATCTTATAAAATTGGATATTCTTTTAAATTCTGAGCAAGTAGATGCTCTTTCAGCATTGGTCCACCGATCTAACGCATTTACTCTTGGAAAAAGAATTTGTTTAAAATTGAAAGAACTTATCCCTAGGCAACAATTTGAAATTCCTATCCAAGCAGCTATTGGTGCAAAAATTGTTTCTAGAGAAACCATAAAAGCACTTAGAAAAGATGTTACTGCAAAATGTTATGGTGGGGATATCACAAGAAAGAGAAAACTTTTAGAAAAACAAAAAGCTGGTAAAAAAAGAATGCGACAAGTTGGAAGAGTAGAAGTTCCTCAAGAAGCATTTTTAGCAGTATTGAAACTAGATTAGAAAAATGCCCTCATTTGCATACTTCCAGTGTGTATGGCTCTATTTTCTTCTGATTTTCTTCCATTATAATTGATAGATATTTGTATGTTATTGGACATGTTTTTTTGAAAACCCAACTTCCATGTAATGTTTTTACCTAACTGAAGCCCTTCCAACATTTCAAATCCAATAGTACTGCTACTTTCCCCATTGTAATTGATGTTAACCAAATGAAGTTCTCCATTTAATAACCCCTTGTCTCTTTTGCTTCTTCTTAACTCTAAGCCAATATCATTTATAAATGCTTTTTCATTCCCATATTCTATTGAATTTCTTTTTTCTGAATACCTGCCATTTATTGCTATTCTAAATAGAGTATTTGGTTGAAATGAAATTCTGTTATTTATCTCTATATTTTCAATGTCATAGTTTCTATTGGTCATATAGGTTGAAGAATTTTTCTTTATTTCTTTGGTTAGTTGTGAGTTGAGCATAAACGACTTGTTCATATTCCATCTAAATTTTATTTGGTCTTTATTGGTAGATATAAAATCTGTCCCGTTGATTAAAAGAATTTTATTGGCAAATAATTGAGTAACTAGTTCAACACTGTATTTGGAACTTGAACGGTTAAAAAACAAACTATTTCTAAGGCTATTGGACATTTGCTGAATTATAGGATTATCTGCATTTACCAAGGGATTTAATAAAGTTTGTAAATCTAAATCATTGGTCTTTTTATGGGTATTAACTGCAGTTTGATTATAAAATTTGTTTAAGAACTTTTCTACCATTGTTTTTCCATCAATAATCCTTTTAAAATCTATATTTAAATTCTGATTGTATTGAAAGCTGTAAATCTTGACATAGTTATTGTTAGGTGTAAATACTCTTATATAAGTTGCTTGATCACTAAATGCTGCTATTTCAAATTCATTAAGTTCTTTTATTCCATTGTCGTTGTAATCGTTCCATGTATATACCCCTTGACCAGCTGGAACCTCAATATAAATAAACTCTTTTTGTAGTTCTAGTCCAGATCCAATTTCTAAAAATGAATTGGTATTTATTCCTCCCTTTAAAAGTTTTAAGTTATAATTTAGTCTACTTGCTAAGGAATTCTCTGGAAGAATATTTGTTAAACTTGAATCTGATTGGAGCATTCTGTAAGCTAAGGAGTAGTTGAGATTAAAGTTTTTTCTAGAGCTAATGCCTACCATTAGACCTGGGCTAATTGCTTTTGTAGCTTTTTTGAGAATAGACCTGTCTTTAAACCAATCGTATCTTTCTTGGTAAAAAAATTGAATTCTATTTTTTGTAGAGTCGTAATTTTCTATATAAACTTTCCAATCGTAAAAACGGTAACTATTGTTGTTCAAGGTATCTGCAATGAAAAATTGATTATTTTCATTAATATCTTTAAATCCTAATTTGAATCCTTTAATTGGAATAAATAAATCTGTTTTATGTCTTAAGAAACTGGTATTAAATTGCCCATCAGAATTCATTAAGCTACCATCAAAATTAAGGTTAACTTTTTTGTTCCATTTGATTTTAAAATCATTTTTATAGCCATTAAATTCATCTTTGATAAAGTAAGAGTTTAATTGGTACTGAAATAGACCATTTTCTAAATGTTTTAAATTAATTTTTGCAGAACTAAGCAGCTGATCTTTTGTAGTTATTAGATTCTGAATATTCCAATTTCTTTCGAACTCAACCTCTCTAAACCTTTCTATTCGTCTGTAATCTTTAGATATGCTCTCAATTCTGTATTGTTGATTCAACTCCCATTTTTCTTTTAAAGTATTTTTATTTTCAAAATTTACAAGTCCTGCAAATCCAATATTATCTTCATTGTTAATAGCAGAAAAAGTATTTAAATCCATATTTGAAGTGCTTAACTCATAACTCAAAGAATTCCCACTCCAAATCGTCTTTCCCCCAACACTTATTATTTGTCTTTTTTTGGGAGTTACTAGTTTTTTAATTGGGCTGTAATCACCGTTTTTAATTATTGATCCAAATGAAATAGTATCTGGTGCAATCCATTCAAATACCTTTCCAAGAGCATTGTTTTCCTTTATTTTATAGTTTCCATTTCCCTGTCCAACATTGCTAAAAGTTATCATATATACTGCCTGTTGCTCATTATTAGAATATTGATAAACTTCATAACCTAGTGAATCTATTTTTTGGTACAAGTTGGTTGCTTGGTTAAACTCTACACTATCAATTCCAGAGCCAATGGCCAAATCAATATTATCGCCAATATTTTCTAAAGTTTGTCTGTCCAATAGATCAAAATCTAATTGAAGAGGTTGGTTTTTACTATCCTGTTCCCCATATCCATGGATGTAAAATGAAGAGTTGTTTTTTTTGATAGTGGTAGAAGATTGAAGTAAAGATCTTGCATAATTTTTATCGCTGTACTGGAATTCTACAATTATTCTTTTGTCTTTATTAATTAAGGTGTTGGCAGTAAAACTAATTTCTGATGTATTGTAGTCTATTATATAATCATTGTTTTGACCTCTTTTGAGAAGTACACCGTCTATATACACATTTTCAGTACCACTTAAAATAATTATAAAACTTTCATTTTCATTCCCATATAATCTATAAGGTCCTTGATTGCCTTCAATACCTTGAATAACATTTCTTCCAAATTTACCTTTGCTAATTGAAGCGCTATTTTCAACATCTATCTCAATATTATTATTTCCAATAATTTTATTTTTTAAATGAATCCCTTGTCCTCTCTTGTGGTATTTTAAAAAGTAACTGTACTTGTTTTTAATCCAGAAGTCCCCTGCAGTTAATTTCCATTTTTGATCTGAAACTTCTATAAAAACCTTGTCAAAATCTTGTAGTTGCTGTGTGTTTCCCTGAGGTTGAATAGGAATGTTATCATCTGTAACAGATGCTAATATTTTCATGGTTGGTGAAATCATCCCTGAAAGCTGTAGATTAAGATTTGAATTTAGCGAGAAGTCTTGGTTGTTCCCAACCATAAGTCCTCGTGAAATACTCCCTGTTCTATTTAGCTTAGTACCTTGAAATAGGTTGTTGGAATTAACAGTGTTTATAATATTCAGCGATGGATGATATTGCTTTTGTTCAATGGTTCTATTTAGTGAAATAGGGTGCTTGTAATATTTTTTACTAAAGTCAATTAATAATGGATGGTAATTGAAAATTAAGGTATCGTGTGGAATGTCTAAAAAAACAACCAAACCTTTATAGGGTAAAAGTTTGTAATCCAAACTTACAGACTCTTTGTTATTATTTAAAATTTGAAATGTTCTTGGATTGACTGAAAATGTATCGATAACAATAGTGTCTTTTCCCACATATTTTTTGGAAAATAGTGATTCGTAGTTAAAACTCTGGCAGTAATCTATATTATAGACCATACAAAGAATAAAAGCCAATATTTTGTTATTAATCATGGTGGTTTCAATAAAAGCCAAATAGGTCTTTTGATATCAAAACGTAAGATAAATAGATTTGTTTTTAAGTGTTTAAATTAAAGGTCATTTTTCTCTTTATTAAAAGGCATTTTTAAGAGAAGGTTGTTTATAAGTATAACTGATGGATGAATTTTTTATCCAATTTGGGGCCATTTTTGTTGTATATAATAAATCAATGATCAAAAACCTTCTTTCCATACTCTTAATTACAATTATTTTTTCCCAGAGTTGTGTTCCAGCAAGAAAATTCGAAGAAATTTCTGAAAAGCAAGAAGTCTGTGCAGTTGAACTTAAAACCCTTAAAACTCTTAAAACTGAACTTCAAACTGAAAATACAGAATTAGAATCACAAAACGATCAACTTAATAGATTAACAAAACGTTTAATTAAAGATACCACCATGTTGGGCAAATCTTTAAGAATGAAAGAAAAGCAATACGATAAAATTGACTTACTTAACAAACGTATTCAAGATCAATTAGAACTTCTTCAAAAAGGCCAGTCGGTCGAGAAACAGCGTTTAATGTTGGATTTAGAAAAAAGAAAGTCAGATTTACTAACTCTAGAAGATCAACTAAGAGACTTTGAAATTGATCTAAATAATAAAAAAGTACAATTAGAGGATTTGTCTCTAGAACTTCAAAAAAGAGAAAAAAGAGTAAATGAGTTGGAACAGATTATTGCTAATAAAGATGCTATAGTCCGAGCTTTGAAAGAAAAAGTTGCCAATGCCTTACTTGGATTTAGAGACAAGGGGCTTTCTGTTGTAGAGAAGGATGGAAAAGTTTACGTAAGTATGGATGCTAAACTTTTATTTGCTTCTGGAAGCACGAAAGTTGATGCTGAGGGAATTAAAGCACTTAAAGAGTTGGCTAAAGTTCTAGAAGATCAACAAGACCTAGAAATTTTAGTAGAAGGACATACCGATAGTGATAAAATGAAATCCAATTCTCATCCTGTAGATAATTGGGAATTAAGCGTGCTTAGAGCAACATCTGTGGTGAAAATAATGTTAGAAAATAGTAAAATGGATCCAACTACTGTTAGTGCCTCCGGAAGAAGTCAGTACATTCCTATTGACATTAAGGACAAAGCAAAAAACAGAAGGATTGAGGTGGTTCTAATTCCTAAACTAGACGAATTGTTTGAAATCATCAACAATTAAAAGTTTTTATTTTTTATAAAAATTCATTTCTTCTACGTATTTATAAACTTCTGGGGTAAGTAAGTATCTAACATCTTTATTTTCTGAAATTGCTTTTCTTATAAAACTGGAGGATATTTTCATTACCGGAGCTTCGCATCTTATAACTTTTGGATCATCCACTGGGCTTTCTAAGTTGTTTTTATCAAGTTTTTCTTGTTCAGTTAAAACTCTCGGATAAACATATAAATGGTGGTATTTTAAGATTTCTTCGTGGTTTTTCCATTTTTTGAAAGATCTAAGATTGTCTTCTCCCATAATCAGGTTAAATTCATGTCCAGAATATTTTTCTTTTAGATGCGTCAATGTATTTATTGTATAAGATGGAATTGGTAAATTAAACTCTTCATTACAAGCTTTTAATTTAGGGTTTTGCTCAATTGCAATTCTCACTAAATTTAGCCGATGGTAATCTTCTAATAAAGACTCTTTTTTCTTTAAAGGATTAAGTGGACTGACTACAAACCAAACTTCATCCAAATTAGTGTATCCTACCATATAATTAGAAATTATTAAATGACCTACATGGATAGGATTAAATGTGCCAAAATACAAACCAACTTTTTTCATTCTATTTCAAAAATTTTTCAACAGTTTCAATTATATTTTTAGTGGAAATATTTAGCTCGTCGTTGACAATTATTTTGTCAAATTTATCTATAGATTTCATTTCTTCAAAAGATTTTTCTAATCTATTTTTTATAGATTCCCTATCCTCTGTATTTCTTTTTTTGAGTCTTTTGCTTAAAACTTCCATACTTGGAGGTTTTATAAAAATGGATATTGAATTTTCCTTAAAATATTCCTTTAAAGAAATACCTCCAATAACATCGACATCAAAAACTACATGTTTTTTTTCTTTCCATATTCTTTCAATTTCTTTTTTGAGAGTTCCATAGAAATTTCCTTGATAGACTTCCTCCCATTCTATAAAATCCTGTGCCTTTATTTTTTCTTTAAATTCTTCAACAGATAAGAAATAATAATCTTTTTTATCTTCTTCTCCCTCACGAGGAGCTCTACTACAGGCAGAAATGGAAAATAAAAGAGGAAGTTTTGCCTTTAATAACTTATTAACAAGGGTAGTTTTTCCTGCTCCAGAAGGTGCTGAAATAATAACCGCTTTGCCTTGGAAATCATTAGACGAATTCATAAGATGTTTAAAACTTGTTCTTTGATTTTTTCTAGTTCATCTTTCATTTCAACTACTATTTTTTGAATTGATAGGTGGTGTGCTTTCGAACCAAGAGTATTGATTTCTCTTCCCATCTCTTGGGTAATAAAACCAAGTTTTTTCCCAGAATTTATTTCTTTAAGTGTTTCCATAAAATGGATACAATGTTCTTTTAACCTTACTTTTTCTTCAGTTAGATCTAGTTTCTCAGCATAATAGATAAGTTCCTGTTCCAATCTTTTTTCGTCTATTTGAGATTTCAAATTTAGCTCCTCAACAGACCGCAATAACTTCTGCTTTACTTTGGGAAGTCTTTCCTTTTCGAAAGGATTTATTTTTGCAAGGTTATCTTGAATAGAATTCACATAATTCAAAAGCTCTTTTTGTAGAGATTCTCCCTCTTTTTCACGAAAACTTTTTAGGTCCTTACAAGCTTTTTTTACAGCATTTATTAGGATTTCATTACTTTGTTTATCAACAGTTTCTTTTTGGTGTTGAATTACTTCAGGAAGTTTTAAAGCATAACCCATAAAATCTTCATTATTCTGGTTATTTAGTTCTGCAGATATTTCCTTTAACTGGTTGTAATAATTTTTTAGTTGTTCCTTATTAATTGTGATTTTACTATTAGAATTTATTTTTTCATAGTGAATAGCAAGTTCTATTTTCCCTCTATTAAGTTCGTTCTTTATTATAGACCTTAATGAAGAATCAATTTCTTTAAATACAGTTGGTATTTTTAGAGTTAGGTCTAAAAACTTACTATTTAGAGATCGTATTTCAATATTTACATGAAGGTGACCAATGGTAACTTCTGACTTGCCAAAACCGGTCATTGAATGTGTCATAAAATCTTATTTACCCCAAAAGTAATCAATTGATTTTATTAGTATTTATACTTACTAAATAAACACCACCAAAAATCATAAGAGAACACAATACACTAACAAATTCTATTTCTTCTCTCCCACTTAAAACAGCAATAACAGATGTTAAAACAGGTTGTAGATAAATATATGTGCTTACTACTGTTGGGCTTACGTATTTAATTCCATAAATATTAAATAGATAGCATAAATAAGTAGTAAATAAAATAACAAAACCTATTTTCATAATGATATTGCTCCCCATATCCCAGTTAACTTCGTCAATCTCATATATTCCAAATGGAATTACGCCAATTAGTCCAAATGTAAATACCCATTTTGCAACAGTAATGGGACTGTATTTACTCATTAACGGTTTTACCAATATTAGATAGAGCCCAAAACTAGTAGCATTTAAGAAAATTAATAAATCCCCTGTTATGCCGCTATTTCCAACTCCAGATTTATTTTGAAATATTATTGTAACGGCCCCTACTAATCCAATTAATACACCAACAACCTTAGAAATTCGTAATTTCTCTTTTAAAATAATAACCGAAAGAACACTTACAATAATTGGACTTGTCACCATAATAATTGACGCATGAATGGTAGATGTTAGTTCTAGTCCATTAAAAAACATCAATTGATTTGCTGTTACTCCAAACAAACCGCAAAGTGCAAATTTAAGTAGGTCAGACTTAGATATTTCCTCATAAAAAAACAAAGAAGTTATCCAAAAAAGAAAAGTTGCGCCAATACCTCTAAAAAGAATAAAAGTAAATGGCGGAACATATCCTCCGTTCATAACATCTTTAGCAAAACCATAGTTTATAGCATAAATTAAATTAGCTCCTAAAATAGCAAGATGTGCAAAAAGTAGTTTTTTGTTCAAAGTATGTACAACATTTTTTTTTTGAATTTATTAAATAATTAGATTTGTATCATCATCCTAAAAATTTAAAATGAAATTCAATACTAAAGTAATTCACGCAGGTGTTCACCCTGATGTTTCAACAGGAGCAATTATGACTCCAATTTATCAAACTTCTACTTATGTTCAAGATGAAATTGGCGTTCATAAAGGTTTTGAATATTCTAGAACAGGGAATCCTACTAGACAAGCATTAGAAAATAATTTAGCAGCTATAGAAGGAGGAAAGTATGGAGCTTGTTTTGGAAGTGGTCTTGCGGCAATTGACGCTGTTGTGAAAATGTTGAACCCAGGAGATGAAGTAATTTCTACGAACGATCTTTATGGAGGTTCTTACAGAATTTTCACTACTATTTTTGAAAAGTATGGCATTAAATTTCATTTTGTTAATATGTTGGATGTTCAAAATATAGAAGAAAAAATTAATGACAAGACCAAGCTTATATGGACAGAAACCCCAACCAATCCAATGCTAAATATTATAGATGTTAAGAAAGTTTGTGAATTGGCCCATAAAAATAATATTATGGTAGGTGTGGACAATACTTTTGCGACTCCTTATTTGCAGAATCCATTAGCACTTGGAGCAGATGTGGTAATGCATTCAGTTACAAAATATTTAGGAGGACATTCGGATGTTATTATGGGTGCTTTGGTTACAAATGACGATAAAATTGCAGAAGAAATTTACAGGATTCAAAACTCAAGTGGTGCTGTTTGTGGTCCTATGGATTCCTTTTTGGTCTTAAGAGGGATTAAAACTCTTCACCTAAGAATGCAAAGACACTGTGAAAATGGTAAAAAAATTGCTCACTTTTTAAATGATCATCCGCTAATAGACACTGTTTACTGGCCAGGGTTAAAGTCTCATACCAATCATGAAGTAGCTAAAAGTCAAATGAAAGACTTTGGTGGAATGATTTCTTTTAATTTAGTTGGTGATGATCTAGAGATGGCAAAGAAAGTAGTAAGCAAAACAGAATTGTTTACATTAGCAGAATCTTTAGGAGGCGTAGAGTCGCTAATTGGTCATCCTTCAACAATGACACATGCATCAATTCCAAGAGAGGAAAGAATCAAGTCTGGTGTTGTTGATTCACTTATAAGATTAAGTGTTGGAATTGAAGATGTAGAAGATTTAATTAATGATTTAAAAAATGCTTTAAAGGTTTAAATAATTAATAATGAAAATAATTTTATCAAGTATATTTTTTCTAATTCAAGTCTCACTATTTTCTCAAGCTATAGATTCAAGAAAAATAGATCCTGCCAACTGTAGAGATGGTGAAAATATAGAATATTGTAAGACCCATAAATTAATGAATAAGCTAAAAAAAGACCCAGAAGCTTATCGTCAATTTTTAGAAAACCAATTAGAACTAAAAAAAATAGTAAATCAAATTTCTAATAATCCTTCAAACAGAGTGATTTACACTATTCCCTTGGTTTTTCATGTCTTACACAATGGTGGTGTAGAAAATATTTCGCGTCAGCAGATTGAGGATGCTGTTGCAATTCTAAATAGAGATTTTAGATTGCAAAATGCAGATGCCAATAATGTTCAGTCGACCTTTTCCGGTATGCCTGCTGATATAGAAGTCGAATTTAAATTGGCAACAAAAGCGCCTAATGGACAATGTTTTAGTGGTATTACTAGAACTCTAAGTCCTTTAACTAATAGTGGGGCAAATGGCCAAAACCAAATTTCTGCAATAATTTCTGGAAATGATGTTTACAATGGGACATGGCCTGGAAATAAATATTTAAATATTATGGTGGTTAATGATGCTGATGGAGCTGCAGGATATACAACTACTCCTAATAATGGATGGACGTCTTCCACCATGGGTAATGGAATATGGGTTCTTCATGATTATGTTGGTTCCATTGGTACTTCCGATGCGTATTCTAGTAGGACATTAACACATGAAGTTGGACATTGGTTAAATTTAGAGCATTTGTGGGGACCAAATAACAATCCTGGGACTGCTTCAAGTTGTTCTTCTGACGATTATGTGGACGATACTCCAAGATGTATTGGAGTAACTTCTTGTAATTTAAATTCTAATACTTGTTCAAACGATATTATTGATGGTTACTGGACTTCTGATGTGGTTGATAACGTTGAGAATTACATGGAATATTCTTATTGCAATAAGATGTTTACCAATGGTCAAAAAAATAGGATGAGAGCAACTTTAATGAGTGGTGTTGGGGGAAGGAGTAATGTTGTATCAACATCTAATCAAACAGCAACTGGGTTAAATACAACTCCAACTTTATGTGCGGTTGATATTAGAGTAGAAAGAGATTTGGTTTGTGGTGGAGATAATATACAATTCTTTGATGAATCTTATAATAATATAACTTCATGGAATTGGACTTTTCCTAATGGCACACCGAGTTCTTCAACACAACAAAACCCTATTATTTCCTACTCCGGTTCAGGATCGTTTGATGTTACTCTTGAAGTGACAGATGCAATTGGAAATACAATGACCCAGACTTTCACTGATTTTATTTCAGTAATTGGAAATCCAGGCTATCCGCCACCAATTTACGAAGGGTTTGAAACTATATCTTCTATACCAAATAACGACTGGACAGTTTCCAATCCAAATGGCCCGGGATTTGAAGTGGTTTCCACTGCTTTTCATACTGGTTCGCAAAGTGTTAAACTAGATAATTCCCAAGGGACTAATGGCTCTATAGATGAGTTAATCAGCAATACTATTGACTTATCCAATAGTGCTGCAGCTAGTATATCATTTAAGTATGCTTTTGCAAAACGAAACAGTGGAAACACGGATTATTTACAGGTTTACGCAAGTAAGGATTGTGGGGAAACTTGGTTTATGAGAAAAAATATTTCTTCATCAATAATCTCTACTATGCCTAATACCAATGCTGGTATTATTCCCACTGGATCAGACTGGAAATCTATTACCATTGGACCAAATTCATTCACTAATTATTTGGTCAGTAACTTTAGGTTTAAATTTAAATTTGTCAATGGTGGTGGCAATGACTTTTTTATAGATAATATAAACTTATCTGGGTCAGTTTCCATTGATGAAACTGAATTTAACCAAGGATTGACGGTACATCCCAACCCGGTAAAGGATAATATAAACATTTCATTTTATTCAATTTCAAAGTTGACAAATCCAGCATTAGAACTTTATGATGCTATGGGAAGGTTAGTTAATTCTAAGAAACTTAACCATCTTGTTAGTGGTGCTAACGAAATTGAAATGTCTTCTTCAAATTTAGATGCTGGATGGTATCTTCTTGTTTTAAAATCTCAAGAAAAAACAATAACCAATAAGTTTCTAAAAAATTAATAAAATGAAGAATTTATTTTGGACTCTCACTTTAATTATTGGACTTCTTTCATCCTGTGAGACAGATTTTGAGCTAAATGCACCCTATAAGACTATTCCTGTTGTTTATGGTCTCTTGGACCAGTCATTAGACACACAATTTGTAAAAATTAATAAATCCTATTTAGCAAATGAAAACAATGCAAATTTTGCACCAATTAACGATTGTACTCAGTTTGAATATATTGTTGCAGTTTTAGAAGAGTACAGTCAAAATAATGTTTTTATAGGTTCTGATACTTTAAAAGAAATGATGGTTGGAAATTTACAACCAGGAATTTTTTACGAAGACTCGCAGAAAATCTATTTCTTGGAAACTCCCTCTAACTCTTTTGTAGATGAGCACACATATAAGTTAAACGTCAATATTCCTGACAAAAATTTAAATTTTAGTGCTCAGACAGATTTAGTCAATGGAACTGGTTTAATGTTTGATTTTTTATCTAAAATCACTTTACAACTCAATGGGTTTCGTTGTGCAGACAATGATTTAGCTACAACTGATGAGTATTTCGATCCAAGACTAGACTGGAAAACAACTCTAAATGGAAAAAGATACGAACTGGTTCTTCGTTTTGCATATATAGAACACTTTTTAAATGGCGATACCATTGAAAAATTTATTGATTGGGACTTAGGGGATCAAACTAGTGTAAATACAGATGGAGGAGAAAATATGTTTAAAGTTGTTTCTGGAAGTAGTTTCTTTGAAATGCTTCAAGGCAGGCTATCTTCTTATGATCTTGAAGATCAAGTGGTAAAAAGAACTTTTAATAGTAAAGCTATAGAATTCGTTCTCACTGCTGGTAATGAGGATTTAAATACTTATATGCAAATAAATGAACCAGTTACAAGTATTGTTACAGAGAGACCTATTTTTACCAATGTTGAAAATGGAATAGGATTGTTTGGAAGTAAATTTAGCAGGTCTTTAAAATCTTTTATGTCTAACGGAACTGTTTTAGAATTATGCAGAGGTCAAATAACAAGTGAATTTAAGTTCTGTTGTGACTCTGCAGAACAAATTATAGCTATTTCAAATCTTAGTGGTGGCGAACTAGTGGGATGTAATTAAGTCAAAAGCTTTCAAGAATTATTTTAGCTTTTTCATTGTCCTTTAAAATTTGACTTTTCAGTTCTTTTAAGGAATTGAATTTTACTTCGTCTCTTATTCTTTCAATTACTTTAGTTCTTAAATCTTGACCGTATATGTCTTTTTCATAATCAAAAAGGTGAATTTCTACTGTTCTTTTTTGACCTTCATCAACAGTAGGTTTGAAGCCAATATTCATTATTCCTTTATAATTAGCGTCTTTAATTTGACATACAACAGCATAAACACCATCCAAAGGAATTATTTTCTCGTTACTATTTAGCTTAATATTTGCAGTAGGAGTACCAATTGTTTTGCCAATCCCATTACCACGAACAACTTCACCAGAAAATTCGTAAAAATGTCCACAATAATCATTTACCAAATGTATATTCCCTTTTTCAATTGCACTTCTAACTTTTGTAGAGCTAATTTTTATTTCTTCAATTTCATGTGCTTTAATCTCTTCAAGATAAAAAGGATTTGATTTTTCATGCTTTTTAAGTAAATCAATATTTCCTTCTCTGTCATTGCCAAAATGATGATCGTACCCTATTACCAAAGTATGTGTGCCAAGTTTTTGAATTAATAGCTCGTCTATATATCTTTTGGCACTAAATTTTGAAAACTCTAAGGTAAAAGGATAAATAACTAAATGATCTAATCCAAGATTCTCTAAAATATTTATTTTTTCATTAATAGTGTGAATTAATTTCAGCCCTTGGTCATTGAGAAGAATTTTTCTTGGGTGTGGGTCAAAAGTCAAAAGAACAGATTCTCCATTATTTTTTTTTGCAATTTTTTGAAGTCTTTGAATTATTTTTTGGTGTCCAAAGTGAACGCCGTCAAAAGTGCCAACGGTAACAATTGGATTCTTAATGTTCTTATATGATTCAAAGCCGTAGTGAACTTGCATCCTCAATTTTTGAGCGAATTTACATTTTAATAATTAATCTAAGTGTTCTGTTAATTTGAACTTGAAATAATATGTTATATTTTATCAACATTGGACTTTAAATAATATAATTTATGTTAGATTTGCAGCGTAATTTAAAAAATAAAGCAATGTCTCAATTTAAGGGGAAAATTTCACAAATCATTGGTCCTGTAATAGATGTCAGTTTTGAAAATGCTGATAAACTACCAAATTTATTAGAAGCTATAGAAATCATCAAAGAAGATGGAACCAAAGTTGTTTTGGAATGTCAAAAGCATATTGGTGAAGATAGTGTTAGAACTGTTGCAATGGATTCAACAGATGGTCTAACAAGGGGTATGGAGGCAATTCCAGTAGGAAGTCCTATTACAATGCCAACAGGAGATAAGGTAAAAGGCAGACTATTTAATGTTGTTGGGGATGCAATTGATGGTATTGGTCCATGCGATACAGAAAGAAGATTGCCAATACATAGAGAAGCTCCTAAATTTGAAGATTTATCCACTGCCACAGAAGTTTTATCTACAGGAATCAAGGTTATTGATTTGGTAGAACCTTATGCCAAGGGAGGTAAAATTGGATTATTTGGTGGTGCTGGTGTAGGAAAAACAGTTTTAATTCAAGAACTAATTAACAATATAGCCAAAGGCCATGATGGTCTTTCAGTTTTTGCAGGTGTAGGAGAAAGATCTAGAGAAGGAAATGATTTACTTAGAGAAATGCTAGAATCTGGAATTGTAAAATATGGCGACGAATTTATGCATGAGATGGAAAAAGGGAATTGGCCTCTAGACAAAATTGACAAAGAAGCTCTGAAAAAATCTCAAGCTGCATTTGTATTTGGTCAAATGAATGAACCCCCTGGTGCAAGAGCTAGAGTTGCTCTTTCTGGTTTAACGCTTGCTGAGGACTTTAGAGACGGGGATGGAGAAGGTAAAGGAAAAGATATATTATTCTTTATAGATAATATATTTAGATTTACGCAAGCAGGTTCTGAAGTTTCTGCACTTTTAGGAAGAATGCCATCAGCAGTAGGGTACCAGCCAACTTTAGCAACTGAAATGGGAGCTATGCAAGAGAGAATTACATCTACTAAAAAAGGTTCTATTACATCTGTTCAGGCTGTTTATGTTCCTGCAGATGATTTAACAGATCCAGCTCCTGCTACTACATTCGCCCATTTAGATGCTACTACGGTTTTGTCTAGAAAATTAGCAGCTTTAGGAATTTATCCTGCAGTTGATCCTCTAGATTCTACATCAAGAATTTTAACCCGTCAAATATTAGGAGATGCTCATTATGATTGTGCTCAGAGAGTTAAAATGTTGTTACAGCGATACAATGAATTGCAAGATATTATAGCAATTTTAGGAATGGATGAATTGTCTGAAGAAGATAAGCAAGCTGTTCATAGAGCTAGAAGAGTTCAAAGATTTTTATCACAGCCTTTTCACGTTGCAGAGCAATTTACTGGAATGAAAGGTGTTTTTGTGAATATTGAAGACACTATTAAAGGTTTCACAATGATTATGGATGGAGAAGTTGATAAATATCCAGAAGCTGCATTTAATCTGAAGGGAACTATTGAAGAGGTTATTGAAGCTGGAGAAAAAATGTTGGCAGAAGTAAGTTAAAAATTCATTATGGATGTTCAAATAATTACACCAGATAAATCTCTTTATGATGGGAAAGCTGACTTAGTCAACGTTCCAGGTACTTCGGGTTCTATTGGTATTTTAAATAATCACGCTCCTTTAGTTTCTTCTCTTTCAAAAGGCGAAGTAAGAATTGTTCTCAATGACAAAGAAGAAATATTTAATATTGACGGAGGAGTTGTTGAAGTTATGAAAAATAAGGTGGTTGTTTTAGCGTCTTGATTTAAGTTAATTTGAAACTTTTTCTGTGGTGTTTTGTTATTCCAAACTCAGAAATTGCATTTTTATGTTTTTTAGTAGGATAACCTTTATTTTGATCCCATAAATATTCTGGAAAACTAATCGAAAGTTTTTTCATTATTTCATCTCTTTTTGTTTTTGCAATTATAGATGCAGCAGCAATATTCATATACTTTCCATCTCCTTTGATAATGCAGGTATGGTCTATTTTTGGATATGGGTTGAACTTATTTCCATCAATTGCTAAATGACTGGGTTTAACAGCTAGATTTTTTATTGCAAGGTGCATTGCAAGAAGAGAAGCTTGAAGAATATTTATTTTTTCAATTTTTCTTTCCTCCACAATGCCAATTCCAATTGCGATAGCATTTTTCACAATATCAATTCTTAATTCATTTCTATTTTTTTCAGAAATTTTTTTTGAATCATCAAGCTTTATGTTTTTATAGCCTCTAGGAAGAATAACTGCAGCAGCTACCACAGGTCCTGCTAGGCATCCTCTACCAGCTTCATCACAACCAGCTTCTGTAAAAGAAGTTAGAAAAGGTTTTAATTTCAAAATAGTAGATTCATATTCACTTTAGAATCTATAAAATTAGATAATTCACTTATTTTTATTCTTTCTTGATTCATAGAGTCTCTTTCTCTAACCGTTACAGAATTATCTTCTATGGATTCGTAGTCAACGGTAATGCAAAAAGGGGTTCCTAGAGCATCGTTTCTTCTATACCTTTTTCCAATAGAATCTTTTTCATCGTAAGCACAGTTACAAATAGATTTTAAATCGTTAAATATTTCTTTGGCTTTTTCTGAAAGACCATCTTTTTTAACAAGAGGAAGAACAGCTGCTTTATTAGGTGCTAAGCTAAAGGGTAGGGCAAGTATTGTTCGAGAAGTTCCGTCTTCAAGTGTTTCTTCTTTCAAGCTGTAAGACATTAGAGCTAAGAACATTCTGTCCAGACCAATTGATGTTTCAACAACATATGGAATGTAACTTTCGTTTTTTTCAGGATCAAAATATCTAATTTTTTTCTTAGACAATTCTTCGTGTTGTTTTAAATCAAAATCTGTTCTTGAATGAATCCCCTCTAGTTCTTTAAATCCAAAAGGAAATTTAAATTCAATATCGCATGCTGCATCTGCGTAATGGGCAAGTTTTACATGGTCATGAAACCTTAAATAATCTTCTGGAATACCTAAAGATTTATGCCACTTCATTCTAGTTTCTTTCCAATGTTCGTACCACTTTTGTTGAGTTCCGGGAGTGATGAAGAATTGCATTTCCATTTGTTCAAACTCTCTCATTCTAAAAATAAATTGTCTTGCAATGATTTCGTTTCTAAAAGCTTTACCAATTTGGGCGATACCAAAAGGTATTTTCTTTCTACCAGTTTTCTGAACATTTAGATAGTTGACAAATATTCCCTGAGCAGTTTCAGGTCTAAGAAAAATACTTGTTGATTCACCAGAAACAGATCCTAAGTCGGTTTGAAACATTAGGTTAAATTGTCTAACACTGGTCCAATTTTTAGACCCGCTTACCGGGCATATTATCCCCAATTCTATTATAAGATCATATATAGCAGACAGATCCTCACTATTAAAAGCTTTATCCATTTTAATTTTAATGTCGCTTTTATCTCTTTCTCTCCTCAAGACATTTGGATTGGTTTCTCTAAAGGTTTTTTCATTAAAATCTTCTCCAAACCTTTTTTTAGCTTTTTTTATTTCTTTTTCTATTTTCCCTTCAATTTTAAGAATATGATCTTCAATGAGAATATCGGCTCTATATCTTTTTTTAGAATCCTTGTTGTCAATTAGCGGATCATTAAATGCATCAATATGTCCAGAAGCTTTCCAAGTATTGGGATGCATAAAAATGGCAGCATCAATTCCAACAATATTTTCATGCATTTGAACCATTGAACGCCACCAGTACTTTTTAATATTGTTTTTAAGCTCTACACCATTTTGTCCGTAATCATAAGTTGCACTCAGTCCGTCGTAAATCTCACTACTGGGAAATATGAATCCAAATTCTTTGGAGTGGCTAATTATTTTTTTGAAATGTTCTTCTGTCATCTTCGTTCTTAATTGGTAAGAGTTAACACAAAAATAGAACTTCCGCTGAAAGGGTTATATTTAAATTTTAAAAATTATAAAGTTTTATAGTTAATATGGTAGAAATCGAAGATAAAATCATTTCTGATGAGCTTTTTGAAAAAAAGTTTGTCTGTGATTTGCAAAAGTGCAAAGGTGGGTGTTGTGTGGAGGGAGATTCTGGTGCACCTTTAAAGTCTAAGGAGATAAAAGAAATTGCCACAAATCTTTCAATTATTAAATCTGAAATGTCTACAAAAGGTCTAAATGCGATTAAAAACAATGATTTTCATTATGTAGATTCCGATGGAGACAAGGTGACTAAATTAGTAGATGGTAAAGAATGTGTTTTTGTTGTTTTTGATAAAAATAATATTGCCAAATGTTCTATAGAGTCAGCCTACAGAAAAAACAAAATAAATGTCAATAAACCTATTAGCTGTCATTTATATCCTGTAAGGGTTAAAAAATACGATTCTTTCACAGCTGTAAATGTTGATAGTTGGCATGTTTGTAAGCCCGCATGTGAATGTGGAACTGAACTAAATGTACCAGTGTTTAAATTTTTAAAAGATGCAATTGTAAGATCCTGGGGTTTAGATTTTTTCCACCATTTAGATTCTGTCTACAATGAGTTTTTTAATAAAAAAAATTAAAATAATATTCCGAAAAACCCTTACTGTGCAGCTTATAATTCTATAGTTCTACTATGTTTAAAACATTGTTGTTATTAACACGCGATTTTTAATAAAGATTTCTACATAAAGGGTGAATATTAGACATCAAAAATTAACTTTAATATGCTTTAAATACGTTCTTTTAGTGTCAATATTTGTCAATCGTTTTGACTTTCAACAAGTTAACAAGTTTTAATTTTGATTTGTTGAAAACTATTAAAAATGTTAGGTGTTTTTTTTTGTCAGACCTAGGATTATTTCTAATTTTTGTATTCCACTAAAATTTGTTTTTTAGCTAGGCACCCAAAACGTATTTTTTTAATGACATTCTTCAAAAACTCATTGTTTTTTTAGAAGATTTTTGGCTTTAATATTTACGTTTTTGATTAAAATTTAACAATTAATATGGATAAAAATACTACTACAAAAGATACAAGTTCAGTTAAAATCGATCTTGAAAAAGATTTGGATACTAAAATAACTGTTGAAGAACCAATTCTAAAAGAAAATCCAAACAGATTTGTGCTTTTCCCAATACAACACAATGATATTTGGGAAATGTATAAAAAACAAGAAGCTAGTATTTGGACTGCAGAGGAATTGGATTTATCTCCTGATTTAGTGGATTGGGAATCTAAACTTAACGATGACGAACGTTTTTTCATTAAACATGTACTTGCGTTTTTTGCTGCCTCAGACGGGATTGTCAATGAAAACCTAGCAGAAAATTTCCTAAGTGAAGTCCAGTACACAGAAGCCAAGTTTTTTTATGGGTTTCAGGTAATGATGGAGAATATTCACTCTGAAACTTATTCCTTGCTTATTGATACTTACATAAAAGATACTAAAGAAAAAAATTATTTATTCAATGCAATTGAAACTTTTGAGCCAGTAAAGAAAAAGGCTGATTGGGCTATGAGATGGATTGATAATGGTTCTTACGCGGAACGTTTAATTTCTTTTGCAGCTGTAGAAGGTATTTTCTTTTCAGGATCTTTTTGTTCTATTTTCTGGTTGAAGAAAAGAGGCTTAATGCCGGGTTTAACTTTTTCTAATGAGTTGATTTCAAGAGACGAGGGCTTACACTGTGATTTTGCTTGTATGCTTTACAACAACCATTTAGTCAATAAATTACCCAAGGAACAGGTTCAGAAAATAATAGCTGACGCTGTTGAAATTGAAAAAGAATTCGTAACAGAATCATTACCCGTAAGATTAATTGGAATGAATTCAGACTTAATGTCTCAATATATTGAGTTCGTTGCCGATAGGTTACTTACAGAGTTGGGTAATGATAAAATTTACAATACTTCAAATCCTTTTGATTTTATGGATATGATTAATCTGCAAGGAAAAACTAACTTTTTTGAAAAAAGAGTGGGTGAATATCAAAAAGCAGGCGTGTTGAATAACGAAAATAATACCACCTTTAGTTTAGACTCAGATTTTTAAAAACCATTATAATTAGATAGTATGTACGTAGTTAAAAGAGACGGAAGAAAAGAAGCAGTAAAGTTTGATAAAATAACAGCTAGAATTAAAAAGCTTTGTTATGGATTAAATCCTTTAGTAGCACCTGAAAAAGTTGCTATGAAGGTGATTGAAGGTCTTTTTGACGGAGTTACTACTAGTGAATTGGATAATTTAGCGGCCGAGGTTGCAGCAACCAATACAATAACACATCCTGATTACGCACTTTTAGCTTCTCGTATTGCTGTTTCAAATTTACATAAGAATACAAAGAAGTCATTTTCAGATACCGTTACAGATCTTTATGAATACATAGACCCAAAAACTAATGAAAAAGCACCACTTATTTCTGACGAGGTTTATAAAATCGTTAAAAAAAATTCAGATGTTTTAGACTCTACTATTATTTATGATAGGGATTTCAGATACGATTTCTTTGGGTTTAAAACTTTAGAAAGATCTTATTTATTGAAGTTAAAAGGTCAAGTTGCTGAGCGACCACAGCAAATGATAATGAGAGTTGCAGTAGGTATACATAAAGACGATTTAGATGCAGCAATTGAAACTTACAATTATATGAGTGAAGGATGGTTTACCCATGCAACACCTACTTTATTTAATTCTGGCACACCCAAACCTCAAATGTCTTCTTGTTTTTTACTTGCAACAAAAGAGGATAGTATTCCAGGTATTTATGATACGTTAAAGCAATGTGCTCAAATTTCTCAATCTGCCGGAGGTATAGGACTTTCTATCCACGATATTAGAGCTACTGGTTCTTACATAAAAGGAACCAATGGCACATCCAATGGAATAGTTCCTATGCTAAGAGTATTTAACGATACTGCTAGGTATGTAGATCAGGGTGGCGGAAAAAGAAAAGGATCTTTTGCAATATATATTGAACCTTGGCATGCAGATGTTTTTGACTTCTTAGATCTCAGGAAAAATCATGGTAAAGAAGAGCAAAGAGCAAGAGATTTGTTTTACGCTTTATGGACACCAGATTTATTTATGCAGAGAGTTGAGGAAAATGGTGACTGGACTTTAATGTGTCCACACGAATGTCCAGGTTTGTCAGATACACATGGAAAGAAATTTGAGAAACTCTACAAAAAATATGAGTCTGAGGGGAAAGGTAGAAAAACAATTAAAGCACAGGAATTGTGGTTCAAAATTTTAGAAAGCCAAATAGAGACTGGAACACCATATATGCTTTACAAGGATGCTGCCAACGAAAAATCCAATCAAAAGAATTTAGGAACTATAAAATCTTCTAATTTATGCACGGAGATTATCGAATATACATCTCCAGATGAAGTTGCCGTATGTAATTTAGCCTCTATAGCATTGCCAAAATTCGTTATTGACGGTAAGTTTGATTTTGAAAAATTATTTAAAGTTACTTACAGAGTAACTAGAAACTTAGATAAAGTAATTGATGCCAACTATTATCCAGTCCCTGAGGCAAGAAATTCTAACATGAGACACCGTCCTATTGGGATTGGTGTTCAGGGTTTAGCAGACGCATTTATTTTAATGAGACAAGCTTTTGAATCTGAAGAAGCTAGACAACTAAATAAAGATATTTTCGAAACAATCTATTATGCTGCACTTACAGCATCTAAAGACCTAGCTATAGAAAAAGGGCCGTATGAATCTTATAAAGGTTCACCTGTCTCTCAAGGAATATTACAATTTGATATGTGGAATGTTAATCCTTCTGACAGATGGGAATGGGATTTGTTACGTGAAGAAATTCAAAAAAATGGAGTAAGAAATTCTCTGTTATTAGCCCCTATGCCAACAGCATCTACTGCTCAAATACTTGGCAACAACGAATGTTTTGAACCTTACACTTCAAATATTTATACAAGAAGAGTATTGTCTGGAGAATTTATTATTGTCAATAAGCATTTACTAAGAGACTTAGTTAAGTTAGGAATTTGGGACGATCGTCTTAAAAACAAACTAATGGCATCTAACGGCTCCATACAAAATATTGATGAAATTCCTGATAATATTAAAAATCTATATAAAACTGCCTGGGAAATATCTCAAAAGGTTTTATTGGATATGGCAGCAGACAGGGGGGCATTTATCGATCAATCACAATCACTTAATATTTTCATGGAGAACGCCAATTTTGCTAAACTAACTTCAATGCATTTTTATGGTTGGAAAGCAGGACTTAAAACAGGAATGTATTATTTGAGAACCAAGTCTGCAACTGACGCTATTAAGTTTACTCTAGACAAAGAAGCAATGTCTGAACCAGTTGCTAAAAAAGAAGAAACAGTTGAAGTAACTAAGAAGTAAGATAATCTCTATTTTCTGTTACTTGTCCTTGAGTTAAAGTTTTAAAGTAATTTCATTTTATAAGTTTTACAATGAGTTGGCAAATTTATATTCTTAGGTTTTACTTTAAATCTATTTCTTTATTTACTCCAAAATTTGCTGGCTTAAATGCATTCAAACTATTCCAAAAAGTAAGAATTAAAACCATAAGAAAAAGAGAGGAGGGGTTTTATAAAGAAGTACATCACTTTAAAGTTGGTTCACCAAAAGAAGATCTACTATGTTACGAAATAGGATCGGAAAATAAGAACCTAGTTTTTTTATTACATGGTTGGGAATCGAATGCTGGTAGCCTTTCTAAATTTGCTTTTCAATTGTCCAAGAATAACTACAGAGTCATCAGTTTTGACTTGCCTGGTCATGCAAAATACAAATCTAATTATACCAACTTAGTAGAGTGTAGAGAAGCCTTTTCTACGCTTATAGAATATATAAAACCTGATAAACCTTTCAGCGTGATTGCTCACTCATTTGGCTCAGCAGTTTGTACTTATACTTTGTCAAAATTGAACTATAAATTAGATAAACTTGTTTTTTTAACTTCCCCAAATTCCATTTTAGAAATTTTTAAAGACTTTAAGAATTTAATAGGTTTATCCAATCATTCATTTACATATTTTCTTCAGAAAGCAAATTTATTAGCAAATGAAGAAATCAAAAATATTAATATAGACGAAAAATTAAAACTAATAGAGTTTTCAAAATTGCTTTTGATTCATGACGAATATGACAAAATTATTCCATTTAAAAATTCCGAAGAGATTCTGAAAATGAACTCAGAAAATACACGGTTGATTAAATATTCTAAAATAGGCCATTATAAAATGTTGTGGAATGATAAGGTTTTAGGGGAAACAGTAAATTTTTTAATTAACAAAAAAAGGCACCCTAAGGTGCCTAGATAACTTTAAACAATTCAAACGATTTATTTACAGTGTAATTATTTTAATCCTTTAATTACAGATGTTCCTGCTCCAAAAACATTGTCCTGGCCATAAGGAGAACCTTTTCCGTCTGCATAACCTTTCCATTTAACTAGCTCTATATAGTTTGGAGATCTAGTCAACTGCTGTTGTACCAATCTTATCTCTTCAGCTCTACCTTGAGCCCTTAATATTGCTGCTGTTTTTTCTCCTTCAGCTTTCATGATTTCGGCATTTGCTAGATATTGTTGTTCTTCTTCTAACTCTTTAGCTTTTTGATTTCTTTGCTTCTGAGTTTCCTTCTCAGTAATGGCAACTTTTACATTTTCAGGTAAATTAACATCTGCAATTTCACAGAAATTATAAGAAATAAAATTTGCAGGAAATTCAGATTGGAAAATAGTATCCATTTCAGTTTCTAGAGCTTCTCTTTTTGTAGAGTATATTTCCTCATAGGTATATCTACCAATTACATCTTTAATAACTCCTCTTACTTTAGCGTCAATAAAAGAGCTCTCAAATGCCTTACCATGTTTTAAGTGCAATTTTGCTGTGTTATTTTGCATAGGATTATAATTTATAGTTACATCAATTCCAATTTCCATCCCATTTTTTTCCATCACCTTAGAACTATAATTTCTACTTTGCTGAAGTATATTATAGGTAATCATTTCATTCCATGGTGCAATAAAAACCGTTCCTTCTGTGTAAACATTAGTTTGATCAATACCGCCTGTATATGGTCTGTATATAAAACCTTCTTCCCCAGGATTTACATCTGTCCATGACATGAAAAATAAGGAGACTAGGATTATTCCTATCCCGCCAAATAAAGTTGTTTTTAAAATGTTTTTAGGTTCTATTTCTATTTCACTCATGATTTTGGTTTATTAATTATAGTTTTGTAAGTATTATATATTGCCAATATATTCAAAAACAGTGCCAAGATTTTTATAATTGGGTGTGTTCTAATTGCATACATGATGGTTACCACAAAAAGCAGAGCTGCCAAAGTAACATTTAGAATTATACTTAAAATGTATCTATTATTATTCATTATATCATTTTTTTAGGATCTACCCATAGGTCGTATTCCTCTGCTGAGACATATCCTAAGTTGATGGCTTCTTCTTTCAAAGTTGTGCCATTTTTATGTGCTGTATTTGCTATTTCAGCAGCTTTATAATAGCCTATTTTAGTATTTAAAGCAGTTACTAGCATTAACGAATTGTTTAATAGTTTTTCAATATTTGCATGATTTGGCTCAATTCCTTTAGCACAATGCTCATTAAATGACAAAGTGGCATCTGCTAAAATTGTTGCACTTTCAATTAAATTTTTCGCCATCATAGGCTTGAATACATTTAATTCGTAATGTCCTTGTGCACCACCAAAACTTATCGCTACATCATTTCCCATTATCTGAGCACATACCATAGTAAGAGCTTCACATTGTGTAGGATTCACTTTTCCAGGCATAATTGATGAGCCAGGTTCATTTGCAGGGATAACTAATTCACCAATACCAGATCTTGGTCCAGAAGCCAACATTCTAATGTCATTAGCAATTTTATTGATGGATACTGCCAATTGTTTTAATGCTCCATGTGTTTCTACAATTGCATCGTGGGCAGCAAGAGCTTCAAACTTATTTTCAGCAGTTATGAATGGCAAATTGGTTAGTTCTGCAATATTTTTTGCTACCATTTCTGCATAACCTTTGGGAGTATTTAGTCCAGTACCTACAGCAGTTCCACCTAATGCAAGTTCACTTAAATGTTCCATTGTATTATTAAGTGCTTTTAAACCATGATCTATCTGAGATACATATCCAGAAAATTCCTGTCCCAAAGTCAAGGGAGTTGCATCCATTAAATGGGTCCTTCCAATTTTAACAACTTCTTTAAATTTTAATGCTTTTTCCTCCAAAGTTTCCCTAAGAGCAGTAACTCCAGGTATCGTTTTTTCAATTATTACTTTATATGAAGCAATATGCATTGCAGTTGGGAAAGTGTCATTTGAAGATTGAGATTTATTAACATCGTCATTCGCTTTTAAAGTAGAATTGCCTTCTTCTAGAGAACCGCCATTTAAAACATGAGCTCTATTGGCAATAACTTCATTTACATTCATATTGCTTTGTGTTCCAGAACCAGTTTGCCAAACCACTAGAGGAAACTCATCGTTTAATTGGTTATCTAGGATTTCATCACAAACCTTGGCTATTAAATCTTTTTTACCTTCTTCTAAGACACCAAGCTGAAAATTAGTGATGGCTGCTGCTTTCTTCAAAACGGCAAATGCATGCACTATTTCTAATGGCATAGATGCTGGTGGGCCAATTTTAAAATTATTTCTTGATCTTTCAGTTTGAGCTCCCCAATATTTTGTTGACTCAACTTGAATTTCTCCAATGGTATCTTTTTCGATTCTAAAGCTCATTTTAATATTTTATTACTAATTTAGTTCAAAGAAACTTAATTCAAATTTAAAATTTATGGTTATAGGTACAGCAATATTTTTATTTTTCTTTGGTATGGCTTTCTGGGTGCTGTTATTTTTAGGCGGTTTTATTGGTCTTTGGGTTCAATGGGGAGTAATAGATATTACCAAAGCTCAATTGTCCAAAAGAGGCATCATAAAAGATGTTTAATTTATAATTTTCAAGAAATTTTCTTTAGGTCTTCCTATTTCAGCTAAATTTTTATTTACTAGAATAGGCCTTTCAATCAATTTAGGTTCTTTTACCATCCAATTAATTATCTCATTTTCAGAGATGGATTTCCCCTTTATATTTTCTTTATAAACTGCTTCACTTTTTCTAATAAGCTCAGATGCAGAAATATTTAATTTTTTTAAAAGAGCTATCAACTCGTCTTTTGAAATTCTATTTTCCAAATAATTAATTATTTCAGGTTGTATGTTTTTAGATTCTAGAAAAGCCAATCCTTCTCTACTTTTACGACATCTATTATTGTGATAATATTTCATTTATTTTGATTTTCCATAACTCATTAAGTAATTATTTAAAAATGGCTGTAATTCACCGTCGAGTACTTTAAACGGATCATTGCTTTGAAAATTTGTTCTATGATCTTTGACTCTTTTATCGTCTAAAACATAGCTTCTAATTTGAGATCCCCACTCAATTTTCTTTTTCCCAGCTTCAATTTCATCTTGTTTTTCTCTTCTAGCTCGTAATTCAAGCTCATAAAGTTGAGACTTTAATAATTGCATGGCTTTTTCTCGATTGCCAAGTTGAGATCTAGTTTCAGTATTTTCTATAACAATTCCGGTTGGAGCATGTTTTAGCCGTACTCCAGTTTCAACTTTATTAACATTTTGCCCACCTGCGCCACCGCTTCTGAAAGTATCCCAGCTAATATCAGCTGGACTAATATCTATTTCTATGGTGTCGTCAACACTAGGATATACATAAACGGATGAAAAAGAAGTCATTCTTTTACCCTGAGCATTAAATGGGCTTACTCTCACTAGTCTGTGAACACCATTTTCTCCTTTTAAATATCCAAATGCAGAATCTCCAGAAATTTCGAGAGTTACCGTTTTAATTCCAGCTACATCCCCATCTTGAGAATGAATTTCTTTGACTTTGTATCCATTCTTCTCACACCACATTAAGTACATTCTCATTAACATAGCACTCCAATCACAACTTTCTGTGCCACCAGCACCAGCAGTAATTTGAAGAATTGCATCCAAATGATCTTCTTCTAAAGAAAGCATGTTCTTTAACTCTAAATCCTCTAAATTTTCAACTAATTTTTTATGTTGATTCAAAACTTCTTCTTCAGAAGATTCACCTTCTTTAAAAAATTCAAATAGAACTTCTGTGTCTTCAAGATTGGTTTTTAAATTGTCGTAAGACTTTACCCACAATTTCTTGTTTTTTATAGACTTTAATACTATTTCTGCTTTTTTAGGGTCATTCCAAAATTCAGGATCTTGAGTTACTAATTCTTCCTCTTTGATTAATTCTCTTTTCTCATCAATGTCAAAGATACCCCCTTAACGCTTCCAGACGATCTTTAATAACTTTAAGTTGCTCAGGTGAAATCATATTGTTGAATTTTAACAATGTTAATAGAAAAATTTATCTTAATCTTAATTTATCCCCATTATTTAAGCTGTTTTTTAAAATTAGTTGATTTCTTTTTTTCAATGACTTCATTTTAACACCATAAGTTTGAGAAATAGTTCTCAAATCTTCCCCATTATTCACCACGTGAATTCTTTGTTTAGATCTATTTCTTTTTGGTTGAATAAATACTTTAGTCCCTACATTTAAAACATTCTGGTTATTGTCGTCATTATATTTCAGTATTTGTTTTAATTTAATATTTAAGCTATTCGCAATTGTCTTATAAGTCTCTTGATTTTTAGAGATTACATATTTTATTTTATTGGGATGCATGTAAATATTTCTTTTGCCAGATATCAAATTCTTATCAATTTTTTTGCTGTCAAATTGATACAGTTTATTTTCTTCAATAATTTTTATAAGAAGTTCTGGATACTTGTTATTGGTTGCATAACCAGCTTTTTTAAGACCCTTTGCCCAAGACTTATAATCTGTAATTTTATAGTCAAAAAGAAATTCATATCTGCTGTATTTATTTAGGAAAAGGGAGTGGTCTACAAAGGATTCCAAGACATTTTTATAATTTCTAAAACATTCATTCTTTTTATCATCATCGGCAAATATCTTTTTCCCTTCCCACCCATGACACTTTATTCCAAAGTGATTATTTGCTTTTGTAGCCAGCCTTGAATTTCCATTGTTACTTTCTAATATACCTTGGGCTAAAGTAATACTTGCTGGAATCTTATATTGATGCATTTGTTTTACTGCTAAGGAAGAGTATTTTTCAATGTATTCTTTTCTTGAGATTTCTTGTCCAAATGCAGAGTTTGTTGAAATTACTAACCCAATAGCAATGCACTTAAAGTATTTACTCAAAATCATTTTGTTGGTGTTTTATTGTAAAGAAAAATATTTTTAAAATCTTTTTCAATAGAAGTTCCTATAACTGCTATATCTGCACCAGCATCCCAAACATTTTCTAAATCTTGTTGACTATTGATACCTCCACCAACAATTAATGGGACATCTATTGTTTTTTTAACCTCGGCTATCATTTTCTCTCCAATGCTTTCTCCTGCTCCTGATCCTTTGTCCAAATAAATATATTGAAGTCCCAATTGTTCTCCTGCTAAAGCAGTTGCAGCAGCAATAGAACTTTTATTTTTTGGTATTGGAAGAGATTCACTCATGTAAATGGCTGAGTTTAAATTATCTCCTTCTACAAGAATATAGCCACATGGTAAAATTTCAAGGTTGCTAGCTTTGATCTTAAATGCTGATTTCACATGTTGTCCAATCAAAAGCTCTGGGTTTCTTCCACTTATCAGAGATAATAAAAATATACCATCTGCATATTTAGAAATTTGTTGGTTGTCCCCTGGGAAAATTAAAACAGGTTTGGAGGAAAGAGTTTTAATTTCCTTCAAAAAATTATCGAACATCTGGTGATTAATTAAACTTCCACCAACTAAAATAAAGTCACAGCTAGAATTATTTGTTAAAGAAATTAATTCGCTTATTTCCTCAAAAACAATCATATCAGGATCAATTAAAACACACCATTGTTTTTCTCCTTTTGATATTTTATCGTTAATAATCTTCTTAATCATGAATAATGGTATAATCTGTGTTGAAAGCTAAAAAATAATTTCGAAAGTTGGTTATTTTTATATTACTAGAAAATGAAAAATTTGGATGATTGCAAAAGCCTTTATATCCATCAGAATTTTTTTTTACTATTAAATGTTTGTTAAATAAAACTGAATTGTCTTTTTTAGATTTATAAAGAACCTCTTTAATACACCATTTTTTAAGTAACTCTTTTAAATCATTATCATCATTGAAGTCTTCTTTATTTGTGAATTTATGTTTTATTTTCAAGGTGTTCCTATTGTTTTGTTCTATGTCTATTCCACATGGGAAATCTGCAATAATTATTGCAATTGTATTTTTTGTGTGAGTAATAGAAATCTCCTTATTGGACTTTTCTATATAAGGAATTCCATTTTTTGAAATTAATATTTCATTATCAATAAGTTCATTAAAAAGAAGTTTCACACCATAAATTTGCCATTTTCTACTTTCATTTTTAAAATCTATAAAATCCTTATGGTAATTAGGATGAATGATCTTGCAATCATTAAGATTAAATTCATCTTGATTAAATTCCCAAATACCAACTTTATAGTTAGTCCCTTTAGATATTTTTTGAAGTGGCAAAACTTATAATTAAAAGTAATTTATTTCTTTGTAAAAATAATTGACAATAAAAAAATGTCTTTTTTCAGTTGATTTAAAAGAGCCTCTTTATATTTGTTCAAATATCTTAAAAATAAAAATGATATTTTAGCATGACAACCTAATTTTCATTTCTCAAAAAAAAGAAATAATCTAATATTGAGAAAATAAATGTAAATAATAAGGTTATTAAGTTATCCAAGTTAAATAGAATCGTAAATTAATTTCTACAAATCATTAATGAAGGATTTATATATATATAATTCTCTATCTTCTAAAAAAGAGAAATTTATCCCAATTGAAAAAGATCATGTTGGAATGTATGTCTGTGGTCCCACTGTCTACAGCAACGTTCACGTTGGAAATGTAAGAACATTTATGTCCTTTGATATGGTTTATCGATACTTATTGCATTTAGGTTATAAGGTAAGATATGTAAGGAATATTACGGATGCAGGACATTTAGAAAATGATGCGGACCAGGGAGAAGATAGAATAGCAAAAAAAGCACATTTAGAGAAAATAGAACCCATGGAAGTCGTACAACGCTATACTGTAGATTTTCACAACACATTAAACCGTTTTAATTTTTTACCACCTAGTATTGAACCTACTGCAACTGGCCATATTATTGAGCAAATAGAAATTATCAAGCAAATTGTAGATAAGGGATTTGCCTATGAAGTTAAAGGGTCAGTTTATTTTGATGTTTTAAAGTACAATCAACAAAACAACTATGGCATATTAAGTGGAAGAAAAATCGAAGATTTAATACACAATACTCGTTTACTAGATGGTCAGTCGGATAAGAAAAATCCACAAGATTTTGCTCTTTGGAAACGTGCAGAGCCACAACATATAATGAGATGGCCATCACCATGGGGAATTGGTTTCCCGGGTTGGCACTTGGAATGTACTGCAATGAGCACGAAATATTTGGGTAAAAAATTTGATATTCATGGAGGCGGTATGGATTTAAAATTCCCCCATCATGAATGTGAAATTGCTCAAGCTGAAATATGTAATGATAGCAGCCCAGTTAACATTTGGATGCATACAAATATGCTCACTTTAAACGGTCAAAAAATGGCTAAATCTACAGGAAATTTTATTTTACCAAATGATTTCTTTACTGGAGATAGCAAACATTTAAGTAAAAGTTTTTCTGCCGGTTGTGTTAGGTTTTTCATTCTCCAAGCACATTATCGAAGTGTTTTAGACTTTTCTAATGAGGCATTATTGGCTTCTGAAAAAGGGTATAATAAGCTAATGGAAAGTATCCGAATTTTAGAAACTTTGAATCCCTCTTCAAATACTTCAGATTTTAATGTGGTATCATGGAAAGAGAATTGTTACAATGCAATGAATGATGATTTTAATTCTCCTATTTTAATTGCAGAACTATTTAGCGTTGTAAAATTTATAAATCAGGTGAAAGATGGTAGCTCTACAGTAAGTAAAAAAGATTTGGAGATTGTTAAGAATACAGTCAAAATATTTGTTTTTGAGATTTTAGGTCTTCAAAATGTTAATGAAGCTGAAAATCAATACAAAGAAAAATTAGAAGAGACATTAGAGTTATTAATTAAAATGAGGTCGGATGCAAGAGCTAATAAGGACTTTGAATTATCAGATAAAATAAGAATTGAATTAGATGAGATTGGGATTCAACTTAAAGATTCCAAAGGGGGGACAACCTTTAAAATTGATTAAATATGAATTTCCCAATTGTAAATAAAATTTTTCTTATATCTAGTTTATTGTTTGGAGTAAATAGTTTTTTTTCTCAAAACAGTATAGTAGATTCTTTATTTAGTATTAAAGGAGAACAATATTTTTCTTTTGATCCTCCAAAAAATATTAACACCGTTAGTAAAATTATATCCATAGACCATAAATCAAATTCCCAAAAGATTTATGCTTATGCCAATAAAAAAGAATTCATCGATTTTTTAGATTTAGAAATTCCATTTGAAATATTAAATAATGAAATACAAATACTGGAGCCAACTACTTCTAGATCTTCTTGGAATTTTTATCCTAATTACCAAGAATACGAAAATATGATGCAAGCATTTGCCGATTCTTTTCCAGCAATTTGCAAACTTCATAATCTTGGCACATTAAATTCAGGACATAAAATTTTAGCAGTTCAAATATCTAATAATGTTGGGATTCCTGAAAACGAGCCTTCTTTTTTATATACATCTTCCATGCATGGAAATGAGCTAACTGGCTACGTTTTAATGTTGAGGTTGATTGATGAAATTTTAACTGGCTACAGTGTTGGCAATTACACTAATATTGTCGATGGAATAGATTTATGGATTAACCCTTTAGCTAATCCAGATGGAGCATTTGCAGTTAGTGATCTTTCTGTTAATGGTGCGGTAAGAGGCAATGCGAATTGGATTGATTTAAATAGGAATTATCCAGATCCAGTAGATGGCGATCATCCAGACGGAAATCCATGGCAAGAAGAAACAATTATTTTCATGAATCTTTCGGATTCTATTCCTTTTAGCATGTCATGTAATTTTCACACTGGAGCAGAAGTCTTTAATTATCCTTGGGACACCTGGTCAAATTTAACTGCAGACGATTCCTGGTGGCAAAATATCGGTTCTAGCTATGCAGATACTGTTCATCAACACGGCCCTTTGGGATATTTTAATGATCTAAATAATGGACTTACCAACGGATGGGTATGGTATGAGGTAGACGGAGGAAGGCAAGATTTTATGAATTATTTTAAACGTTGTAGAGAATCTACCATTGAACTCTCTTCGACTAAGGTTCCTAATCCTTCTACTTTGCCAAATTATTGGAATGCAAATAAAGCTTCTTTGATTAATTATATTGAAGAATCTTTAAATGGTCTTAGAGGAATAGTATCAGATTCTATAACCGGACAACCACTTAATGCTAGAGTAGAGATTTTTGGCCACGATTATGACAGCTCTCACGTTTATTCGAATTTACCGGTGGGGAACTACCACAGATATTTAAGTCCTGGTAATTATTTAGTTAATTTTAGCGCTCAAGGTTATCAAAGTAAGTCCATAAATGTGGATATTTACAACGCAATTCCTACAGTATTAAATGTACAATTGGGAGAGAGTAATTTGGTTGGAATTACTGATTTAAAAAGCGAAAAAAAATTGATAAAAAAAGTAGATGTCTTGGGTAGAGAGGGGTCTGAAAATTCTTTACAAATTCAAATATTTGACGATGGTTCAATATTAAAAATATTCAATAATAAAAATAAATAAATATGAAAAACCTTTTAATTATTTCAATTTCGTTCCTGTCTTTAGGCGTTTTTTCTCAAGAAAAATTTGAGACTAACAGAAAAGGTAGTGATTATAAATTCAAAGTACTTAAAGATTTAGAGGCAACAGATGTCCAAGATCAAGGAAGAACTAGTACTTGCTGGAGTTTTTCTTCTTTATCATTTTTTGAATCGGAAATTATAAGATTAAAAAACGAACGTCATAATCTTTCTGAAATGTTTATTGCCAGAAATGCTTATTTAGGAAAGGCAGAAAATTATTTGAGAATGTACGGTACTTTTACTTTTGGTCCTGGTGGAGCATTTCACGATATACCATGGGTTATTAAAAGATATGGTATTGTTCCAGAAGAAGTATATCAAGGCTTGAATTATGGAAGTACTACCCATAAGCATTCAGAAATGGAGGCAGTTTTAGATGCTGCTGTTAAAGCACTAGCTAAAAAACCTCAGAATGGAAAACTTACCCCGGTTTGGAAAAATGGTATAGAAGGCATTCTCGATGCATATTTAGGGGAGCTGCCTAGTGATATAGAAGATTTTAATTTCACTTATAATGGAAAGCAATACAATCCAAAATCTTTTTCAAAATCCTTAGGACTAAATATGGACGATTATATTTCTATTACTTCATTTTCTCACCACCCATTTTACAGTCAATTTGTATTAGAGGTTCAGGACAATTGGGCAATGCAATCTAGCTATAATTTGCCACTTGATGAGTTCATGAATGTAATGGAACAAGCTATTATGAACGGCTATACTTTTGGTTGGGGAGCAGATGTTTCAGAAAAAGGTTTTGGCTATAGAGATGCTTTGGCAATTGTTCCTGAAGATGAATCAACCATCCAAAAATCTGGAAAGGATAGTAAAAGATTTAACGATGCTGGTGCTATTAGGGTTAGCAATGCCTTTATTTCTCCTGTAAAAGAGAGAAATATTACCCAAGAAGATAGACAAATTGCATTTGATAATCAAGAGACTACGGATGATCATGGAATGCATGTTACTGGTTTGGTAGAAGATCAAAAAGGGACTAAGTATTTTATAGTTAAAAACTCTTGGGGAGAAAGCAATGATAGAGATGGCTATTTCTTTGCCTCATTCCCATATGTAAAGTATAAAACTTTAAATATTCAAGTTCATAAAGATGTATTGTCAAAAGATCTCAAAAAAAAATTAGGAATTAAGTAATGTTAAGAATATTGGGATATATATTGATTGCTCCCATATGGTTGTATCAAAAATTAATTTCTCCTTTTTTCCCTAGTACCTGTAGATTCAACCCAACTTGCTCCAACTATGCAATAGATGCTATTAAATTAAAAGGTCCCTTTGTTGGATTTTGGTTAGCTTTAAAAAGAATTTCAAAATGTCATCCCTGGGGAGGAACAGGTTACGATCCACTTCCCTAAAATTTTTAATATGCTAAAAATAGATATGCATTCTCATATAATTCCAAAAAACCTTCCAGACTGGGAGAAAAAGTTTGGTTATGAGGGTTTTATAAGACTTGAGCATCATAAACCTAGCTGGGCTAATATGATGCAAGGAGATAACTTTTTTAGAGAAATAAATCACAATTGTTGGGATCTTGAAACTAGGATCAATGAGTATGAAAAATATGCTACTCAAGTGCAAGTAGTATGCACGATTCCTGTTCTATTTGCATATTTTTCAAAACCAAAAGATGGTCTAGAAGTTGCTAGATTTTTAAACGACGATTTAGCCAATTTGGTATATAAATATCCTAAAAAATATATTGGTTTAGGCTCTTTGCCCATGCAAGACCCTGAGCTTGCAGTTCAAGAACTTTTTAGAATCAAAGAATTAGGACTAAAAGGGGTGCAGATAGGATCTAATATTGAAGATAAAAATTTAAATGAACCTGATTTTTTTCCAGTTTGGGAAGCGTGCGAAAAGCTTGGGTTGGCTGTATTGGTTCATCCATGGAATATGATGGGTAAGAAAAATATGAATAAATATTGGCTTCCTTGGCTAGTTGGAATGCCAGCGGAAACTTCTCGTGCAATGTGCTCTATGATATTTGGAGGAATTTTTGACAAGTTCCCAAATTTAAGAGTCAATTTTTGCCATGCAAGTGGGTCTTTTTTATCAACCATTGGAAGAATCGAACATGGTTTTAATTGTAGGCCAGATCTTGTTGCGGTAGATAATCCTAAAAATCCAAGAGAGTATTGTGGTCATTTTTGGGTAGATTGTATTACCCATGATCCAGACATGCTCCATTATGTTTTAAAAATGCAAGGTTCTAAAAGAGTTACATTGGGAAGTGATTATCCATTTCCATTGGGTGATTTAGAAATAGGAGAGTTTATAAATCAAATGAATTTAGAAAAATCTGTTGTGGAAGATATTTTTTGCAATAGTACTTTAGAATGGTTGAATCTAAAAAAAGAAATGTTTTTATGAGAGTTTTAATTTTGGCCCTGTTAATTCTATTTTATTCTTTGCCATCTTTTTCACAAGATAGTTATTGGCAACAAAATATAAAATACGATATGAACATTGATTTTGACCACGAAAGTCATCAATTTGATATTCACCAAGAAATTACATACACCAATAATTCACCGGATGAATTGTCCAAAGTATATATGCATTTATTTTACAACGCTTTTCAACCGGGGTCTATGATGGATGTAAGATCAAGGTCAATTGCTGATCCAGATTCTAGAGTTGTAGACAGAATTTACAACCTCGATAAAAACGAAATTGGATTCCAAAAAATTATTAGTGTAAGAAATGGTTCCAATAATTTGACTTTTTTTCAAGAGGGTACCATTTTAGAGATTTTTTTAAATAAACCTATTAAGCCTGGTAAGAAATTAAGTTTATCTATTGATTGTAAAAGTCAAATCCCAATTCAAATACGAAGAACTGGAAGATACAATAATGAAGATGTCGCTTATTCTATGACTCAGTGGTATCCCAAAATGTGTGAATACGATTTGGAAGGTTGGCATACCAATCCATATATAGGTAGAGAATTTTATGGAGTTTGGGGAGAGTTTAATATTGAAATTAATATTGACAGTTCATTTGTTTTAGGTGGTACTGGAATTCTTCAAAACCCAAACGAAATAGGACATGGATATGAAACCAAAAAGATAGTTAGGAAGGGAAATACAAATAAATTAAAATGGCATTTTAAAGCAGAAAATGTCCATGATTTTGCTTGGGCTGCAGATCCATTTTTTATTCACGAACAAACTTCTCTAGAAAATGGAACGATACTTCATTTTTTGCACAAAAACGACTCTTTAAATGATAATTGGAAACGATTACAACCATATGCAGTAAAATGTTTTGAATATATGAACGAAAATTATGGTGAATATCCTTATAAACAGTATTCAATTATTCAAGGTGGTGATGGAGGAATGGAATATCCAATGTGTACCTTAATAACAGCTGAGGGCTCGTTCAAAGGATTGGTAAGCGTTACAGTTCACGAATCTATTCATAGCTGGTTTCAGGGGATTCTTGGGACTAACGAGTCTAAATATGAATGGATGGATGAAGGTTTTTGCACCTATGCGCAATATGAAGTTTTAAACTATTTATATGAAAAAAATGTTTTAAATCCTCTTTATCGACAGTATAAGAGCTACTCCAATGTTGCAAAATCAAGTTATAAAGAACCCTTATCAACCCATGCTGATTTTTACAACTTAAATTACGTTTATGGCGTAAATGCTTATAACAAAGGCTCTGTTTTTCTTCATCAATTGGGTTATGTAATTGGTTCACAAGCTTTAAAAATAGGTATGAAAAAATATTTTGAAGCATGGAAGTTTAAACACCCTAAACCATCAGATTTTAAGAGGATAATGGAGATAGAAAGTGGATTAGAACTAGATTGGTATTTTGAGCAGTTTACCCAAACTACCAACACAATTGATTATGCCATTGCAAGAGTTAAGTCTATGGGGCAAAAAACTCAAATTTTGGTTCAGAAAAAAGGAAGAATTCCAATGCCTTTAGATATTTGTCTTGTTACCAGTGATTCCAATGCTGTTTGGTATAATATTCCTCTTAGAATTATGCGTGGTTCAAAGAAAAATGATATGATAGGAGATACTTTTAAGACAATATCAGATTGGCCTTGGGTATATGAATACTATGAGTTTGAAGTAGATTTTTCATTAGAAGAAATTAAAAAAATTCAAATTGACCCATCTACTAGACTCGCAGATATCAATTTAGAAAACAATATTTGGACCCTGAACACTGTCCAAGAATTAACAGCTCCTGAAATTATTTTTAAAAGTAAATTATAAATATTTTTTAACGGCTATTGAAATTAGTTGCTGGTTTGCTAGTCTTAAACCCCAATATTCTTGACTTATTGTGGCAGTTCCACCACTGCTATTTACAATTGTAGCTTCGTAATATTGATGAAATCCAATATTAAAATTGGCAATTATATTCAAAAAAACATCTTTTTTTAGTGAATATTCCAAAAACATAAAATACTCTAACCCTATTCCAAAATAATCTGAGGACCAGAATGCCTGAGTCCCTGCTACAGCTTGTCCTCTGTAAATATTACACCTAAAATAAGGACCTGTTCCGTGACCAATTTTTGTGTTCTTTTTGTCCATTAGCCACTTGCCTTTATTAATACTAATTAAAAAATTATTTAAACTTAACATTGGATTTTTATAGGATGGGGAAAATTTAGAATGAACTCTGTAAAAGTTATTTTCTGAAATAGTCATTTGATAATCTATAAGAACCCCAAATTTTTCCTCATTATTCGAGTTAAATAGTGTTGAAATAGAACTTATTGGATTACTCCATCCAATGGAAATTGCATGTGAAATTTCATTGCTTTCATCTTCATTATTTATTTGAGAAAAAACATGAGAATATCCTGTTAGTATAAATAATAACGATATAAACTTATACATTAATTAAAGATGTGAATTTGATTGGTGGTAACATTAAAACTAGTTTGGTAATTTTTAAGGGAATAGCTAGCAGGACCTTGAATTACTAGTCCGTCAAAGAGTTGATAACGGCTGCTGTCACAAGCACATTCAACGTAAGAATTAGTAGAATCTACTGTTGCTTTTCCACAGGGATTATCCGAGTTGAAAGTACAATGCCTGTCATATGCACTAAATTGATCATAAGATTGTCTGTAGATTATTATTCCTCTACTTCCTCCAGTAATGTATACCCAACCACCAATTGAATTTAATGAAGAATAACTAGGCAAAGAAATATTTATGTATTGGTCTACATAAACGTAAGGAACTATATTTTGATTTTTTGTACAACTATTTAAGAAAATTATACAAAAACATATCAAGAGATTTTTAAATTTGATAATTGTTTTATTAATGAATAATTTAGTTTTAAAATCTTCAGTAGTTATTATAATGCTTGTCATTGTAAATAATATTCACTCTCAAAACAAGGGAGAGTTGGTAGGGTCTAATAATCGTTCGATTAGTCAAAACTACAAAATACCTGGAAATAATGATGAAGTTGTGGAAGGACTCTCTTATAGTGATTTAAAAAGGCAGCAAAATTACAATATTAAATACCAAGAAAATTCTAGAAAAGAGTTGTTAAAAAGTCACGTGTTAAAACAAACAAAACCAACAAGAAAAAGAATGAAGCAAACTTTGAAAAAGTCTCAAAGATTATTAGCAGGTAAGCCTGTGGTACCAACTTGGCAAGTTTGGGTTAACAGGAAGAAAGCTTTCTCTCAACGTAAAGAAAATAAAAATGAAGATTAAACTTTTTGAATTTAAATTGACTAAATGTTAAAAATTCGTTAATTATTGTTTAATTTGTGGGACTATTTTACGTTACGTTCAAGTTTAAAGATAACAGACTATGCTTAGAAAAATATTTTTATTATCCGTATCTCTTTTTGTTTTATGCTTTGTAAGTTATGCTCAGCCTCAGGGAGGTAGTATAAAAGGTAAAGTTTTTGATGAATTGAAAGAAGGCTTTCCATTTGTAAATGTTGCACTTTTCCAAAACGGAAATATTAGGGGAGGAGCAACTACTGATTTCGATGGTGTTTTTAAGATTAGTAATATTTCTGCTGGTTCCTATACTCTTGAAATTAAATTTGTAGGATATCAAACTTACAGACTTGAAGGGTTAATTGTTAAAGGTGGTAAATTATTGCCATTATCTCCAATATATTTAAAAGAAGCTACAGAGCTTTTAAAGGAAGTAGAAATTGTAAGTTATAAAGTTCCTTTAATTGATAAAGACGGAGGTGCTTCTGGTGGAACTGTTACTCGAGAAGATTTAGCAAGAATGCCGGGAAGATCAGCAGGTTCTATTGCAAGTACTGTTGGTGGTGTACAATCGGATGCTAATGGTAACATTACATCTGTTAGAGGTTCTAGAGATGACGCTACTTTTTATTATATCGATGGTATTAAAGTTAGAGGTTCTACCAATTTGCCTAAATCTGCTATTGAAGAAGTAAGTGTAATGACAGGTGGAGTTCCAGCTAATTTTGGAGATGCAACAGGGGGTATTATTTCTATTACAACTAGAGGAGCTTCAAGAACTTATTTTGGAGGAGTTGAGGTGGTAAGTTCTGGTATTGCATTAAATGAAAATGTTTATGGATTAGACAATAATGCATTCAATCTTTTAGAAGGAACTTTTTCAGGACCATTACTTATGAAAAAAGATAGTACTGGAAAAAAAACAGATCCTATACTTGGATTCTTTGTTTCTGGAAACTTTAACCACGTTTTAGACCCAAGACCTCTTGCTGGAGATCAATATAGACTTAAGCCAGCATACAGAGATTCGCTCATAGATCCTTCCAAAATGGGACCATTAAGACCAACTGGATTAGGCTTTGGGGCTTATTACAATACAGATTTTTTGACCGATGACGCATTTGAAAAAGTTATGTATCGTCAAAATGTTGATCGAACCACAGCTTCCTTAGCAGGTAAAATTGATGTGAATGCTGGACCTAATATGAATATCTCATTTGGTGCTTCTGGCGCTTATTCAGATCGTAATGGAGCCTCTTGGGAAAGTTCGCTTATGAATTACGATAATTTAGCCAACTACAGAGATTTTGATTGGAGAGCTTATGGGAAATTTACACAGCGTTTTCAAAATGTAGCTGAAGATGCTAATTCTCAAACTGGAGTGAAAAATGCTTACTATACAATAATGGTAGATTATTCTAGAAACTACGGTTGGGTAGAAGACAATGTCCATGGAGATAATTATTTCAACTATGGTCATATAGGAAAATTCGATATTGCTAAAACACCTTCTTACGAGTTTTCAGACTTTGATGGAAATGGAGTTTTAGATCTTGTTCAAACTGGTGTTAATGATGATTCCATTGTCTTCACTCCCTCCACTACGAATGCTGATATGGCTGCAATAACAACTCAGTATTTTTCTCTATATGACGATGTTGCTGGAAATTATGAGAACATAACTCAACTTTTAGACGGTGGTGCACTTTTAAATGGAAGAAGACCAACCAATGTTTATGGACTCTGGCAAAATATTGGATATGGATATAACGGTTCCAACCAATCTGATAATTCTCAATTTAGAATAACTGCTGTAGGTTCGGCAGATATCGGTGACCATGCTCTTTCTTTGGGCTTTGAATACGAGCAAAGAACAGATAGATATTTCGGAGTTGCACCTATTGGACTTTGGGGTTTAATGAGACAGCTTGCTAATTCTCATACGGATTACGGTAGAGGAATTGATGAAAGCCAACCTATTTACAACAACTTTGGTTCTTTTACTCAGATAAGCTTTGAAACTTTAAATACAGCACCTGGCACTTATTCCGGTTCTGATCCTCAATCATTTTTTGATTACAATTTAAGAAACAGCCTAGGTTTAGACCCTAATGGTACTGAGTTTATCAATATTGATGCAATGGATCCATCTGAGTTTAGTTTAGATATGTTCAGTGCAGATGAATTATTAAACTCTGGAAACAACTACGTAACCTATTATGGTTACGATCATAAAGGGGATAAAATTTCTGGAAGACCTAGTTTTGACGATTTCTTTAACAAAAAAGATGAATATGGTAATTATACTAGACCAATTGGTGCATTTGAACCAATCTACATTGCTGGTTATATTATGGACAAATTCGCTTTTGACGATTTAATATTTAATGTTGGTGTAAGAGTAGATAGGTTTGATGCAAATCAACAAGTTTTAAAAGACGATTTCTCTTTGTATCCAACAAGAACTGTTGGTGAGGTTAGTGATATAAATGGACAGTCCGTAACCCATCCTACAAATATTCCTTCTACTGCAACAGTATATATAAATGATATTGAAGATCCAACAACTTTAATGGGTTACAGAGAAGGCAATCAATGGTATACTTCTAATGGTGTAGCTGTAAACGATTTAGAGTCTATTACGCCAAGTGGTTATGTTGTTCCACAGCCATACTTGGTTCAAGGAGTTTCAACTGACGACGATGTTAGTTCTAATGCATTTGAAGATTACAAGCCTCAAATTAATATAATGCCAAGAATTGCATTTTCTTTTCCTATTTCGGATGAGGCTTTGTTTTTTGCGCATTACGATGTGTTAACTAAAAGACCTACTACAGGAAATAGATTAAATCCAATAGACTATTTTTATCTACAAACTGGAAATATTGGAACAGTAAATAATCCTAGTCTTCTTCCAGAAAAGACAATTGATTATGAAATTGGATTTCAGCAAGTTCTTAATATTAGGTCCTCTTTAAAAATTTCAGGTTTTTACAGAGAACAAAGAAACCAGGTTGCCTTAGTTAACAAAATTGGTGCTTATCCTCAAACATATTCTACATGGGGAAATATAGATTTTGGAACTATTAAAGGTTTAACAGTTGCATATGATTTAAGAAGAACTGGTAATATGTCAATGAGAGCATCTTATACGTTACAGTTTGCTGATGGAACTGGATCTAACCCATATGCAGCACAAAACTTGATTGCTTCTGATCAACCAAATCTTAGAACGATTTATCCTTACACATATGATCAAAGACACCAAATTATTACAGCTCTTGATTATAGATATGGTTCCGGATCAAGTTACGATGGTCCTAGAATTGCAGGAAAAGAAATTTTCAAAAATACAGGACTTAACCTTGTAGCAAATTTTGCCTCGGGTATGCCATACTCCAGACAACAAAGAATAACTGGTGCTGCTTTAATTTCTAATCCAGTTCCTATTTTAGAGGGAGAACCCTTAGGGTCCAGAAAGCCATGGAACTTTAGAGGAGACCTTCAAATAGATAGAAATATTAGCTTAGAGTTTGGTAAGGAAAATTCCAAAAAGAAAACTGCCAATCTTAATGTTTACTTGTTAATGACCAATGTCTTTAACACATTAAATATTACCAATGTTTATAGAGCTACTGGAAATGCAGGAGATGATGGCTATTTAAATGCTGCAAGATTCCAAACATCTATTAGTACACAAAATAATGAAGAAGTTTTTAGATATTATTACGCTATGAAGGCCAATAATCCATATAATTTTGGAATACCTAGACAAATAAGGTTGGGTGTAAAATTAGATTTTTAATAAAATATTATAAAAAGTATATGAGACAATATTTAATATTATTATTTATTAGCACATTATTTGTTGCTAATCCTACTTATGCATGGAACGATCCTACTAACTCTGGAAAAAAATCCAATAAAAATAATTCTCTAGTATCAAGGGCTGCTAATTGTACACCTGCAACTGGTAAGAAATTTTTAGAGTTTAATAACGTCTCTGCACTAATTGAAACTGGTGGTTCTATGTGGCAAGATAGGTCAAGAAATGATGCAGCATACGAAGTGCCAAAAGGATCCGGAGAAACTGTAATTTATGCTGGTGCTCTTTGGATGGGGGGAACAGATCCAAATAACCAACTAAGAATTGCAGCGTTAACTTTCCGTAGTGGAAATGACTTTTGGGCAGGTCCTCTCTCTGTTGATGGAGGTGGGTCGTTTGATATTACACAAGGAACTCTTGATTGGGGATTTGCAGATATTTCCCCAGAAGTGTGTATGGAGTATGATAATTTTTACATTACTGAAAGACAAGATATAGAGCTTTTTAATGCTTGGTACGAATGTTCTAATGATCCTAACTGCGATGCTGGTGTTGAATACCCAGATTACCAAGTACCATCTAGTATTTTAGAATGGCCGGGTAATTTTAACAACGACTTAGACTTGAACCAATCTTACGATTTCAATTTAGCACCTTTTTACGATAGAAACAATGATGGTATATATAATCCTGTAGATGGAGACTATCCATGGTACGATTTAACTGGACAGATAGATTGTAGAACAAGTAGGAGAGTAACACTTTATGGTGATTTTAATATGTGGTGGATTTTTAACGACAAAGGAAATATTCATACAGAAACGGGTGCGGATCCTATAGGAATGGAAATTAAAGCTCAAGCATTTGCCTTTGCAACCAATGATGAAGTAAACTCTATGACATTTTATAATTATGAACTTATAAACAGAAGCTATTATACCTTAAACAATACTTATTTCGCTGTTTGGGTAGATTCTGATATAGGTTGTTCTGAAGATGATTACGTTGGTTGTGATGTTCAAAGAGGTCTGAGTTACCAATACAATGCTGATGCAAATGATGATGGATGTCAGTATGCTATTCCAGGATATACTCCAGCTATTGGAGTTGATTTTTTTGAAGGTCCTTATCAAGATAATGACGGAGTTGATAATCCATTAACATCAGATGTTTCATCTGCTAGAAATCTTGGAGGTATTCCTTACCAAGGTTTAGGTATAGGTTATGGAGATGGAGTTATAGATAACGAAAGATTTGGTATGAAAAGGTTTGTTTATTTTGATAGAACACTTAATTCTACAATTTATGGGGATCCAAATACAGGGGTTGATTTTTATAACTACATGCTTGGTTTCTGGAAAGATAATACTCCGTTTGTTTATGGAGGAACTGGAAATGCATCAGATGCAAATGCAACTTCATTAGTTACTAACTATTGTTTCCCAGGAGATAGTGATCCATTAAATTGGGGTACAGTTTCTGCCGGTGGCGGTTCTACTGTTCCTTTTGATTACTGGTCTGAACAATATCCTACAGGACCTGGTAGCACACCTAATCCTCAAGGAGATAGAAGATTTGTACAAGCAGCAGGTCCATTTGTTTTAGAGCCAGGCGCTTTAAATAATATTACTACTGGTGTAGTTTATGCACGAGCACAATCACCTGATCCTTTTCAATCTGTGGAGTTAGTTCGTAAGGCAGATGACAAGGCCCAGGCTTTGTTTGATAATTGTTTTAGGATTTTGAATGGTCCTGATTCTCCGGAGATGTCTATTCAGGAGTTGGACAAGGAGCTGATACTGTATTTGAATAAGACGGATAAAGTAGAGTCTTATGAGGAAGTGGATCCAAATATTCTTATTTACGTTACAGATGTTGAAGATGCAAAATACCGTTTTCAAGGTTACCAAGTATACCAAGTTAAAGACGGATCAGTAGACCCATCTCTTCTGGGCGACCCAAATCAGGCTAGGTTGATAGCGCAGTGTGATATTAAGGATGGAGTTGGTCAGTTGGTTAATTTCAATTTTGATGAAGATTTATTAGCGGCAGTACCTACTTCTATGGTAAATGGAGCTGACGATGGTATACAGCATTCTTTTCAGGTGTTGAATGATGCCTTTGCACAGGGTGATGTTAGGTTAATTAATCATAAGAAATATTATTTCATGGTTCTTTCCTATGGTTATAATAATTATCAGCCGTATGATCCTTCTAATAGTGCTTTAGGTGGTCAGCAGTTGCCTTATAAGGCGGGAAGGAAGACAGTTAGTGGAGGAGCGATTACGTCTTATGTTGGTATTCCTCATATTCCTAGTTCTGAATCTGGTGGAACGATACAGTTGGCAGCCTATGGAAGTGGTCCACAGATTACAAGGGTAGAGGGTAGAGGCAATGGCTATAATTTGGTAGAGTTAACGCCTGAGAGTGAAGCCGATATAGTGTCTAATATTTATCCAAAACGAGTTACTTATAAGAATGGGAAAGGTCCTGTTGCGGTTAAGATAATAGATCCTTTGAATGTACAAAAAGGAGATTATCAGCTTTGGGTAAGTCCTCAGGACACAGTAGATTTAGATGAATCGTACTGGATGTTGGTAAGGAATTATGAAGATCAGAGCGATACTATTATATCTATTCAGAGTATAACTGTTGGTAATGAGCAGTTAATACCACAGTGGGGTTTATCGGTAAATATTGAGTATTACAATCCTTACGATGCATCGATAGGTAAGAATTTTCCAGAGTTGTTATTTTCTAGTGTAGAGTTTGCAGATTCTTCTAAGCAGTGGATTACTGGTGTACCAGATCAGGATGGATCTTCGCCAAGAAACTGGATACGTTCGGGAACGTCTGAGGAGAGTCAAGATTATGCTGCTTATTCTAGTAAGTGTGATGATCCTTATATATACAATGATTTTATAGGAGTTGACGATGCAGAAGTGTATGAGAAGGTGATTGAAGGCGTATGGGCACCATACAGATTAGTTGCAGCCGGTGATTGTAACCACCAGCCAGTAACTGCAGGTGGTGATTGGGCAGATAATGCGTATGAGACACCGCAAGTTGCGCCAGATGACAATGCTCAAATGACATTGGCTACGACAAGAGATCAATCAGATTTAAAGTATTTACCGTCTGTAGATGTAGTAATTACAGCAGACAAGAGTAAGTGGACTAGATGTCCTGTATTGGAGACACAGGATAATCCTTCTCTGTCTTGGGATCAGTCTGGACAAGTAAATCAGTCTATGGGTAATAAGTATGGTAATGGTACGTCTGTAGCAAGGGTGTATAAGCAATATCCAAAGTGGAAGCCTTCGGTAGATAAGGAAGGTAATCCATCGACGAACCCTGGAAGTGTTAGTAATCCTGAGGTGTCGAATGATCCAAATGATCCAAATTATATTTGTGGATATGGTATGGGCTGGTTTCCTGGATATGCAATAGATGTAACCACTGGAGAGAGGTTGAATATGGCTTTTGGAGAAGATAGTTGGTTGGGTAACCATGGCGGGAACGATATGATGTTTAATCCATCTGCTTCGGAGCAATTAGGATTTGGAGGATTTGGAGATTATGTAGGGGGAGGAAAGCATTTTATATATGTTTTTAGGAACTCAGCGAAGTACAGTGCAACGGATGATCCTGGTAGTATGGTTGGATACGACTATGGTGAATTTTTCATGGACAAGTTTCAGAAGTCAAGTTTCAGACCAGATATGTTAAAGATATGGAAGTCATGTGCTTGGGTAGGATATCCTATATTGAATGGAGATTACAATACGCAGTATTTGGGGGTAGCCCCAACAGATCCGAGTTCGTTTATAGCGACAGATGTTCGTGTAAAATTAAGGGTGGCTAGTCAGTACCAGTATATGAATACTAAGGATGGTAATGGAGATGGGATAAGAGACAATGGCACGTCTAATCCTTCCAATACTAGTGGTTCAGAAAACAGTTGGAATCCACTGTATGAGTTTAGTACGGATGATATTGCGGTGACAACCAATAGTGATTCAGCAGCGTTAGAGGCATGTGAAATATTAAATGTGGTGCCTAATCCATATTATGCATATTCTAATTATGAGTTTGACAAGTTGGACAATGTGGTAAAGATTGTGAATTTACCGGATGTATGTACGGTGAAGATATATACAGTAAGCGGTACGTTGGTTAGGTCATATAGCAAGGATAGTCCGGTGACGTCTATAGATTGGGATTTAAAGAATTTTGCAGGTATACCAATAGCGAGTGGAGTTTATTTGATACATATCAATGTGCCTGGAGTATGTGAAAAGGTATTGAAATGGTTTGGGGTGATAAGACCTCCAGATTTGGATCAATTTTAATTAAATTATTAATAGGTTATGATTTACAATAAAATAAAGTTTTTTTTACTACTGTTTTTGTCTTTTAATATTGCTTTTGCTGGTAATGAAGACAGAGCTGGTTCTGCTGGTGCTACAGAGTTATTAGTTAACCCTTGGGCAAGAAGTTCAGCATGGGGTTCTGCAGGTGTTTCATCTGTTAATGGATTAGAAGCCATGTTTCTAAATGTTGCAGGTTTAGCATATGCAGATAAAACTGAAATTCAATTTTCAAGAACAAACTGGCTAGGCTCAATAACTGGTATTGGACTAAATGCTGCAGGTTTAGCTCAAAGAGTTGGTGAATCTGGTGTTATCGGTCTTTCTTTTACAAGCATGAACTATGGAGATTTGCAAATTACAACTACAGAACTTCCCGAAGGTGGAATAGGTACATTCAATCCATCTTCTACGAACTTCAATTTAGCTTATGCAAAGAAATTTTCACAATCTATAAGTGGGGGGCTGAATTTAAAAATAGTTTCACAATCTATAGCTAATGCTAGAGCCCAAGGAGTTGCTATTGATGCTGGCATAAGATATGTTACAGGAGACCAAGAGCATATAAAATTTTCTATTAGTTTAAAAAATGTTGGTCCTCCAATGTCTTTTTCAGGAGATGGCCTCTCTTTAGATATGTTAAACCCATCAACTAGTATTTCTATAGGAATGCAGCAAAGAGTAGCTAGCTATGAGCTTCCTTCCCAATTAAATATAGGTGCTTCTTATGATTTTAATTTTAACGAGAATCAAAAATTGACAGTTGCTGGATCTTTTTCTGCAAACTCATTTTCAAAGGATCAGTTTAGAGTAGGAGCAGAATATACTCTAAAAACAGAAAAAGCATCTTTCACATTAAGAGGTGGTTTTGTATATGAAGAATCTCTTTTTAATTCTGTTGAAGTTTCAACAGCACTTTCCGGACCAAGCGGTGGTTTTTCTTTTAACTTTCCATTTGGTGAAAGTGGTTCTGATATTGGAATAGATTATGCTTACAGGCAATCTATTTTGGGAGGAATTCACAGTGTTGGTGCAAGAATTAATATTGGTGAATAAATTTAAAGCATCATTTTTAATATTATTTATTCTATCCTGTCTTAATTATCATGCTTGGCAAGATCCAAGTGTAGCATTACCGTCAAACTCTTCAACTTCTTTGCTTTCAAGGGCTGCTAATTGCACTCCTGCTAGTGGAAGAAAATTTCTTGAATACAATAACGTCTCTGCACTAATTGAAACTGGAGGCTCTATGTGGCTGGACCGTTCAAGAGGGAAAAATGCATATGAGGTCCCAAAAGGTTCTGGCAATACATTGGTATATATTGGTGCTCTATGGATGGGCGGAATGGATGTCAATAATCAACTAAAAATTGCAGCCTTAAGATATAGAATAGGAAACGATTTCTGGGCAGGCCCCCTTTCTACTAACCCAGGAACTGGTGATATTACAAATGGTAAATTAGACTACGGCCCTGCAGAAATTGACGCTGACGATTGCTCTAAATGGGATCAGTTTTTTATAACAAAAAGAAGTGAAGTAGAGCTTTTTAATGCTTGGTACGAATGTTCTTCTGACCCAAATTGTGATGCTAATTTTGAATACCCTAATTATCAAATACCTGAAAGCATATTAGAATGGGGTAATGCTACCCATGGAAATTTAGCAAAAAATCAAGACTTTTATTTAGCGCCCTACTACGAAAGACCTGATGGCAATATTGGTTATGACCCAGTTAATGATGGAGACTATCCTTGGTATGATTTAACTGGACAGATAGATTGTAGAACAAGCAGGAGAGTAACACTTTATGGAGATTATAATATGTGGTGGGTTTTTAACGACAAAGGAAATATTCATACAGAAACGGGTGGAGATCCAATAGGAATGGAGATTAGAGCTCAAGCATTTGCTTTTGCTACCAACGACGAAGTAAACTCTATGACTTTTTATAACTACGAACTTATTAATAGATCAACTCAAACACTTACTAATACATATTTTGGTGTTTATTTAGATTCTGACATAGGCTGTTCATTTGATGATTACGTTGGGTGTGATGTGCAAAGAGGTTTAGGTTATTGTTACAACGGTAATTCTGTTGATGCTATTGGGTGTGGTTCTTGGACAACTCCTATTGGCCCAAACCCACCAGCTATTGGAGTTGATTTTTTTGAGGGTCCTTATCAAGATAATGACGGAGTTGATAATCCATTGACTCCTAACATTCCACTTGCATTAAGCCAGGGTGGTATACCTTACAAAGGTTTAGGAGTTGGTTATGGAGATGGAGTTATAGACAACGAAAGATTTGGTATGAGAAGGTTTGTTTATTACGATGGACAACTTCCTCAAAATTCGTTTGGTGATCCTCAGACAGCAATTCAATACTATAACTATATGAGAGGACTCTGGAGAGATGGAACCAGATTTGTTTATGGTGCGTCAGGAAATATTTCTAGTACAGGTGCTTTGGCCAATGTCTCAACAGACTACTGTTTTCCTGGAGATAGTGATCCTCTACATTGGGGAACATCTGGAGTTGTAACTAACTTTGAGTGGAGTGAGCAATTTCCTGCACCTGGTATTTCTGCCAACGTTGTTGGTGACAGAAGGTTTGTTCAGTCTGCAGGCCCATTTGTGTTAGAGCCAGGCGCTTTAAATAATATTACTTTTGGAGTGGTTTATGGCAGAGCTTTTGACGGTGATCCGTTTAGTTCTGTTTTAGAAGTTCGTAAGGCAGATGACAAGGCCCAGGCTTTGTTTGATAATTGTTTTAGGATTTTGAATGGTCCTGATTCTCCGGAGATGTCTATTCAGGAGTTGGACAAGGAGCTGATACTGTATTTGAATAAGACGGATAAAGTAGAGTCTTATGAGGAAGTGGATCCAAATATTCTTATTTACGTTACAGATGTTGAAGATGCAAAATACCGTTTTCAAGGTTACCAAGTATACCAAGTTAAAGACGGATCAGTAGACCCATCTCTTCTGGGCGACCCAAATCAGGCTAGGTTGATAGCGCAGTGTGATATTAAGGATGGAGTTGGTCAGTTGGTTAATTTCAATTTTGATGAAGATTTATTAGCGGCAGTACCTACTTCTATGGTAAATGGAGCTGACGATGGTATACAGCATTCTTTTCAGGTGTTGAATGATGCCTTTGCACAGGGTGATGTTAGGTTAATTAATCATAAGAAATATTATTTCATGGTTCTTTCCTATGGTTATAATAATTATCAGCCGTATGATCCTTCTAATAGTGCTTTAGGTGGTCAGCAGTTGCCTTATAAGGCGGGAAGGAAGACAGTTAGTGGAGGAGCGATTACGTCTTATGTTGGTATTCCTCATATTCCTAGTTCTGAATCTGGTGGAACGATACAGTTGGCAGCCTATGGAAGTGGTCCACAGATTACAAGGGTAGAGGGTAGAGGCAATGGCTATAATTTGGTAGAGTTAACGCCTGAGAGTGAAGCCGATATAGTGTCTAATATTTATCCAAAACGAGTTACTTATAAGAATGGGAAAGGTCCTGTTGCGGTTAAGATAATAGATCCTTTGAATGTACAAAAAGGAGATTATCAGCTTTGGGTAAGTCCTCAGGACACAGTAGATTTAGATGAATCGTACTGGATGTTGGTAAGGAATTATGAAGATCAGAGCGATACTATTATATCTATTCAGAGTATAACTGTTGGTAATGAGCAGTTAATACCACAGTGGGGTTTATCGGTAAATATTGAGTATTACAATCCTTACGATGCATCGATAGGTAAGAATTTTCCAGAGTTGTTATTTTCTAGTGTAGAGTTTGCAGATTCTTCTAAGCAGTGGATTACTGGTGTACCAGATCAGGATGGATCTTCGCCAAGAAACTGGATACGTTCGGGAACGTCTGAGGAGAGTCAAGATTATGCTGCTTATTCTAGTAAGTGTGATGATCCTTATATATACAATGATTTTATAGGAGTTGACGATGCAGAAGTGTATGAGAAGGTGATTGAAGGCGTATGGGCACCATACAGATTAGTTGCAGCCGGTGATTGTAACCACCAGCCAGTAACTGCAGGTGGTGATTGGGCAGATAATGCGTATGAGACACCGCAAGTTGCGCCAGATGACAATGCTCAAATGACATTGGCTACGACAAGAGATCAATCAGATTTAAAGTATTTACCGTCTGTAGATGTAGTAATTACAGCAGACAAGAGTAAGTGGACTAGATGTCCTGTATTGGAGACACAGGATAATCCTTCTCTGTCTTGGGATCAGTCTGGACAAGTAAATCAGTCTATGGGTAATAAGTATGGTAATGGTACGTCTGTAGCAAGGGTGTATAAGCAATATCCAAAGTGGAAGCCTTCGGTAGATAAGGAAGGTAATCCATCGACGAACCCTGGAAGTGTTAGTAATCCTGAGGTGTCGAATGATCCAAATGATCCAAATTATATTTGTGGATATGGTATGGGCTGGTTTCCTGGATATGCAATAGATGTAACCACTGGAGAGAGGTTGAATATGGCTTTTGGAGAAGATAGTTGGTTGGGTAACCATGGCGGGAACGATATGATGTTTAATCCATCTGCTTCGGAGCAATTAGGATTTGGAGGATTTGGAGATTATGTAGGGGGAGGAAAGCATTTTATATATGTTTTTAGGAACTCAGCGAAGTACAGTGCAACGGATGATCCTGGTAGTATGGTTGGATACGACTATGGTGAATTTTTCATGGACAAGTTTCAGAAGTCAAGTTTCAGACCAGATATGTTAAAGATATGGAAGTCATGTGCTTGGGTAGGATATCCTATATTGAATGGAGATTACAATACGCAGTATTTGGGGGTAGCCCCAACAGATCCGAGTTCGTTTATAGCGACAGATGTTCGTGTAAAATTAAGGGTGGCTAGTCAGTACCAGTATATGAATACTAAGGATGGTAATGGAGATGGGATAAGAGACAATGGCACGTCTAATCCTTCCAATACTAGTGGTTCAGAAAACAGTTGGAATCCACTGTATGAGTTTAGTACGGATGATATTGCGGTGACAACCAATAGTGATTCAGCAGCGTTAGAGGCATGTGAAATATTAAATGTGGTGCCTAATCCATATTATGCATATTCTAATTATGAGTTTGACAAGTTGGACAATGTGGTAAAGATTGTGAATTTACCGGATGTATGTACGGTGAAGATATATACAGTAAGCGGTACGTTGGTTAGGTCATATAGCAAGGATAGTCCGGTGACGTCTATAGATTGGGATTTAAAGAATTTTGCAGGTATACCAATAGCGAGTGGAGTTTATTTGATACATATCAATGTGCCTGGAGTATGTGAAAAGGTATTGAAATGGTTTGGGGTGATAAGACCTCCAGATTTGGAT